>TARA_R110002073_G_scaffold133359_1_pt1 | contig 99385 bp, 111 predicted proteins | sample TARA_R110002073 | Tara Oceans TARA_R110002073 (sample SAMEA4397174) | marine metagenome | biome: Polar Biome; feature: [DCM] deep chlorophyll maximum layer (ENVO:01000326); material: water (ENVO:00002006), including particulate matter (ENVO:01000060) such as... | depth 40 m
GTATGGCAGGAACAACTGTAACACTTACTTTGCAGCCAGGACAAGCAATTAATTCTATACACTTAGAAAACCATGTAGATTCGCCTCCATACGGATCTGAAAAATATGCTCAGTTTGTTATTAATTACGGCGTTATTAAAAACGCTAACCCCTTGCGAGATCAAAATTTACGTGATATTGTATGAGTCTAGCGAATTACTCTTCTATTATTCCTAGTCCTAGGGATTCAGTTACTGTTAAAGGTAGGCAGAGAGGAAATGCACCCACAGGGCAGGGCACTGGAACAAGAACAAAGCAAGCTTATAAAACTTTTTATGCAAGTGGAAAACCCTCGTTTACAGTGACTGTTACAAAATCCTATCTAAGAGGCGCTAGAGGTAATCAGGTAAATGTAGGTATCTTTCGCCAATCAGGTTCTCGATATATAATTACTTGCTACGAAGATGACGAAGATAAAATGGACGGTACTTTAAGCACTGCGGCATTAGGGGATGAGAAAGTTACTAGTGCTGGAATCGTCGATAAGATAAATTCTTCAGCGATGGCGGCATATGTAACTGCAACCCTACATGCAAGTTATTCAAACATTGATTACACGGGAAACACAGGTGTTGCGGCGGCTGATGCTAAAGCAACGGGATCTCTGGGAGGAGGTCGTGGGTAATGACGGACAGAATACCTTTAAAGTTTGAGTATGATGACACTACTCCGTCATCCCTAGCTGAATACACCGCTTCTGATACAGTGCCTATTGCTAATGGAGGAACAGCAGTTTCTTCTCTTACGCTTTTGGGGGAGTCTTTATCGGCTGTTCCTGTTTTAGGGGCTTCATTGTCTGGGGCTACCGTTTCTGCAACTACGGCTTATGGGTTATCGGTTAGCACTTGCCCTGTTCCAGTCCCGTTTGGATATATTCAACTAACCGCTGATGATGGATTATCGGTAGATGAAAAACGAGTAGGGTACTCAAATACGCCCACTAGTATGGTATCTGATTCAAGCCATATTACATGGAATGATGGTGTAAAACAATTTGATGTAAGTGCAGCGGGTATTTATGAGGTTGTATCTAGGCTTACTTTTGAAGGTGGGGCATCTCTGGTTACTATAAAAATACAGAAGAGCGGTTCTGCCATGAATACCTCAACGCCTAGAGTTCACAGCACTGTTGACCCAGTAGAAAGAACTATGTCTGCAATATTTGCTTGTGCCTCTGGCGATTGCATATTTGTGACATATGATGCAACCTCAAGTAATACAGTTAAAACAATTATAGGTACAACAGTAACAGTAAAAAGGATACAATAATGACTGCACAAGATAAAAAATATACTCTATCAAAAGAGACTTTAATGCCTCTGGGTATGGTAATCCTGCTCTGTGGGGGTGTGGTCTGGATTAGTAATCAGCTAAGTCTTATTCACAACAAGCTTGACCTTCTTGAGTCTAGTTTGGAAGAGCAGTGGACTAAACGGGATATGGAGAATTGGGGCCTAAAATTAAAGTTAGAGAACCCAGAGATTAAAATCCCAGGTTTAAACAATTAATCAACCATATGATTTTGTTTCAATAGCTTTATTAGCCTGTCCGAATACTGTTCTATAAACATGTGAATCTCCGTTTGGATATTATATAAATCCTTTAACCCTTCGGTAGATATTACCTTCTTTTCAGTAAAAGATTCGAGCTTTCTGTTTATTTGTCTTGTTTTTTGTTGGTCAAGCTCATTTAATTGACCTAACTTTCCTTTTATTTCGTTTATATTTTTCATATGGTTACCACCTCATGGCCTTCTGCCTCGTAATGTTTTCTTCTTTCTAGAGAATGTCCTACAAGGTATTTTTCTTGATCAAAAAAATCATACACGTATACTTTTTCTTTGCTTTCGTGCTTTCGTAGGGCTCGACCTAATGCCTGTAGCGTAGCTATTTCAGACTTCATTCCTCTTGCATTAATGAAATGAGTTATTTCTTCAATGTTAATCCCTGTTTGGAGGATTTTAGTACCAATGAGGATGCTAGATTCTCCACATCCTCGGAATCTAGATATAGCTTCATACCTTTCTCCAACTGAATCACACCCTTGGAGGAACTCACAATAGCCTCCAAGTAAGTCTTCCAAGGTTCTTCCGTGATCGAGTGATTTGGTAAGAATAAGTATACGGGCTCTTTTGTTTTTATTTTTGATTTCATTAATAATTTCCTTTATTTTGTTATTTCTACTTGAATTGTTAACAATAAAATGATCGTATATTTCAGCGTATGTCATTTTTTCATCGTCGTATGCAGCAGTATATGGTCTCTCTATTATCTGTATAATAGGCTTGGTTAGTTTTCCTTTTTCTACTAATTCACTTGTGGTTGCAACAGAGTATACAGGGCCTAATCCTCCCTCTAGGTTATACAGGCTGATTTTTTCAGTGGGTGGAGTTGCGGTAAATCCATACCTATAGTTAGCGTTAGGGAAAGACTGGATTGCTGCCACTGTTGTTTTTCCGTTTGAGAATTCATGGCACTCATCGACCATTAAAACTTCCGTGTCGAGGTGAGTATCCAAAACTTTCTCTATGCTTTGTACCGTACAGAGCATAATGTTTCCATCAATAAACCCTTCGCTAAAGCAAATACCCAGATCGGGTATGTCTAGAGATTTTAAGAACTCGTATGTCTGTGTTAGTAGTTGTTTAGCATTAAATAATAGAAGCATCTTTCTTCCACTTAGAGCCTTTATGATTCCTGCCATTATTAAGGTCTTTCCAGCCGCTGTGGGGGCTTTAACTATTAGGCGTTGTTTTTTTATGGCCTCTTTTATTGTTCTATCTTGGTAGTCATAGTAAGTTATAGAATCAAAAGAATAGTCTTGTGTGTCTTTATTGATTTTTCTACTATCAACTATTTTAGGCTTTGCGTCTACCTTTTTTAAGTCAGCTAATACTCTTTCAAGTAGGCCTGTTTTAAATTCTCCTTTTTTGGAAAAGAATTTCTTTTTTCCATCCCATACATGCCTCTTGTACTGTGGGGAATACTCGGCTCCTGGTACTTTAAACGCATATATGTCTGCGAGTGCCGATATAAGCTTAGGGTTATCAGTGATTAGCTTAGAATTTATTGTATTTATGTGTAACTCCATACATACTATTATAGTTTAGAGGTATATTATGAATACAGAAATTCCAGAGACATCAACTTTATCAGAAGAAGACGAGATCGCTCAGATATTAGAGCACTTACCCACAGAGACTGACATCTCTGTTGAGGTCCCATCTAAAGGCAGGACTTACTTCGCAAAAGGTGGCACAGTAGATCTAAAGCCCATTCATTTTGAAGATGAAAAGGCTCTCGCTACAGGAAATAGAGGGCGAGACTTTAACCCTGCTAACTATCTCTTGTCTCGATGTGTAAAAAACGTTGACGTTGACGATCTTCTGTTGGTTGACAAAATCTATTTGTTACTAAAAATTCGTCAAATATCTTATGGCAATGATTATACCGTTGCGGTGGCATGTAATGAATGCGGCGCAGAAAACCCATTGAATGTCGAGATTGATAAGCTGACTGTTAAAAATATCCCAGACGAGACAGATGTTTTTAACATTCCTGTGGAATTAAGGCAGATTAAAAAAGAGGCTTTAGTTAGTTGCCCTACTGTTGCAGAAGAGCCTTATTTGTCTGGTGATAAAATTTATGATAATCTTTGGAGATTTGTAAAAAATATAGGAGGCAATACTAAAGCTACAGTAATAGCCCAGGTTATTAAGAAGCTGCCTCTTGTGGATATGCATTTACTGGTTAATGCTTTGTCATTAGATAAGTATGGGTTACAGCCTGAAATTCAATATACTTGTGATTCCTGCCAAGCTCTGAACCTAATTAACCTGCCTATTGACGAAAATTTTTTTTCAGTGAGTTAGCCGCTTCTTTAGATTTAAAAAATCTTTTACATGAAGCCTATATACTTGTAAAGCACGTTGGTTTCTCCTACTCTGATGTTAACTCACTTACTAGAACAGAGAGGACAACCTTTATTGAGTTTTTACTAACAGAGTTGGAGCAGGAAAAAAATGCCCTTAATAAATAGCGTAGAAGTAGTAGATCGTCATAATAGACCCGCAGTTCAGTCACGGGTGCTATTAAGAACTTATTTCATTAATGATGGGGAGTACACAGATCCATATGCCATAAGTTCAGTTCATGTATTTAAAAGAGCGCAAAATCTTTCTCCTTCTTCTGTTTTAGATACAGATGGACTTGTGGCTTCTGGGTCTACCTCATCGGCTGCAATGGTATTCTCTATGTCTGATACAGGCGTAGTAGCTACTGATCCTCAATTTGCTTCAAGTAATTACACAGGGCTACTTGCGGGTCCTTCAGATGACACTCTTCCTGTTTTTTGCTCGGGAGTAAGTGGCGTCTACAAGATGGGGGCTGGGACCTTTTTCTGTGTTTTAGACGGTCTGATAGGCGCTTCTCTTTCAGGCGTTGATCAGAATAAAAATACTATTCAGAACTCTGCGTCTTCTACAACTAGGTATATGGATATCTGGACTGTGAAGATGACCGAAGGCAGTGATTGGTCAACTTACATTAATCATTTTGAACTATTTGATAATGCATACTTAGCTATAACAGAGCCATTAAGTATACATACTCGACACAAGCTGTACAATAAACAAGTGCAACTAGGGTCAAAAACAGACTTGAAGATAGGCACTGAATTTACTTTGCAAAATCAAAATATTGATGAGTCGATTAAAAATACTTTTAAACAGACCTCAATACAAAACGCTAGGGTTGTGATTAGAAAAGATAATGATGATATTAATCTACCTTCAAGGGTTCTAATCACTAGCTCGACTGATGTAAGTATTACTGGTAATAATACTATTATTTATAGTTTAGATACTGCTAATGTTACAGCAGTAGCACCTTTTGCTAAGAGTGACATTGGCAACCTCAGGGGAACTTATTCTTTGCAAGTTGAGTATACTTTATTTTCCGAAAAATTAGTAAGTCCTTTAATGTATTTTATTGTTAAATAACTAGGAAACACTCTATATAATCTAGAGGACTTTCATTATGACAAGATATAAGTATCCATTAGGCACAAAGACTGCGGCCACCAAATCCATTTATGGGACTGGATCCACTAATTTTTCTACTTCAGGGGCTACTTCTGATAACACTACAGCTAATTGGAGGGTTCACCTTCAGAGTGTTGAGATCATGTATAAGAGAGTGACTCAGTATAAAACTCTTGATGGAGAAGTAGATTTTAATTACCTTGATTGCAACTATACCATTGAGGCTGCTAGAGAGCATATTTATCTCAACGCCTCGGCGGGTGATATGACTCAGTTGCAGGAATTGGATCTAATCTCGGATAGTTCTGCTGGCGCTCTTGGGGCTAGTGGTGTCATTAGGACTACTATCGCTGGTGTGACACGGAGAGAAGTTCGTACTGGAGACACAGAGGTAGAGGTTAGACGAATGGGAAATATAGTCTGCGGTAAGTTGCCAGGGGCCTATACCGCAGACTTTGATGTTTCTGGTAACACGAATTCGACAGTTCTTGATATGCTTGTTACAGCAAAGCAGAGCTGCCCTCAGTTCGAGTTAAATTTAGTTGATCTCTAATCGTCACTAGCTTTATTAAATAGCCAGTACGTTCCAACACCCATTAAGGCATCAGTTAAAAGATTGCCAGTAGGGCTAAAGTAGATTACTGATAAAATCAGTGACCCCCAAAGTGAAAAGCAAATCGGGCAGATCATTAATCTACGCAAAAATGCTGATTTTGAAGCGATAGGCTCTCTTACTTTGTTAAATACTGCTGCTTCAGTCACAATATAGGTAAGGCCAAAAAGGCACACGGCCCATCTTAATAGTTCCATTAATTCAGTCATAGTTATTTCTCCTTCTTTTGAATTTGGTTTTGGATATTCTCCATTTCTTATAATAGTATTAGTATTCTATTATATTCATCAGTTATATAGATTTTTCAAGCACTGGTTGTCAAAGTTATATTCAGAAGTTTTCTCTGTAAACCACTCATATAGGTCCTCGGCCTCCTGGTGCGCCTCATTCCAGTCTTTGTATCTCATTGGTGGGAAACAGGTAGAAAACGTAGGCATCATGTATTTTTTTCTCAAGTGTTCAAACTTTTCAATACCTCGTTGTCCTGCTTCATCGTTATCATACGCCAAGATAATCCTTCCCTCAAATTCTCGTAAAGTTTGCATTTGAACATTAGAGATAGTGCTACCCACGGTGCAAGTAGCATTTAGCCCATTTAAATTAAGTGCAATCGCATCGGCGGGTCCTTCGCAAATACATAGGTGTTCCTTCTCAAAATCGAATGGGTAGAGAATATTGCTTGATTTTACGCCATTTTCAGAGTTAGGATTGAGGTACTTCGGTGTTACCCCATGCATGAGGCTTCGGGCCTGAAAAAAGAAGATGTTGCCTTCGTAATCCTTGAAGGGAATGATTAAGCGGCCTCTATATTTGCCTTCGGTTGACACGTAATAGGGTTCTTCTTCGAAGTTTTTCAAGTTGAATAGCTTTCTATCCATAAGGAACTTCCAGGCGCGAATCACAAGCTGGTTGTTGCTGTCGTAGCTATCTACATTTACGGGAATAAATCCGCTAGTATCTAGTTTTTGAACGATTTCGGGAGATGAACTAAGAGGTGCTTTGGTTTCTCCCCAAAGGTCCCACATGCCCTCCTCGGCTGCCTGAAAAAGTAACTTAGACTCGGCTGATTTGTACGAGGTATTCTCTATTAGGGAGTATAACTTGACAAAGTTTCCCTTTTGGCTTGTCTTGAAGCACTGCCAAAGACCTGTATCAAGGTTAACGCTCATATGCCTTTTGTAATCGTCAGCTATAAATAAAGAGGGTATCATAAGCTCTCGATTATTTGAAGATATTCGGTAATCGCAGTTCAGTTTATTCAGCAAGTAGTCTTTAATAAATTGAGGATTTAACATATGTTTATTAATACAATCAGTAATTCGAAACGAGACACATTTAAGCAGTGCAAATTGAAGTACCGCTATAGGTATGTAGACAGGCTGCCTGACTACGACATATCAAACACCGATGCATTGCATTTTGGTTCATATATTCACCAAATATTTGAGGATGGCGTAGAAGCCTCCGATTTATCGGGTCTACAGCACCTTGCAGAGCAGAATAGAGATAACTATAAGTTCAATAAGTCTTACGAGCCTAAGATTGAACTATGCCTAAAGAACTTCTTGAGGTTTAATGCCACATTACCAGAGGTGGGGGTATCTGAGCTACACTTTGATCTTGAGGTGGCTGAGGGAATAACCATTAATGGCTACATAGATAGGATAATTAAAGGGAAAGAGGGTGGATATTTAGTTATCGACTACAAAACATCAAAAAGAGAGAAGTCCAAAGTAGAACTCTATCAGGACCCTCAGCTTAAAGGGTACGTCTATGCTGTCCATAAGCTATATAATGTGCCTTTAAACAAGATTACTGCTGCACACTACTACCCACTAACAAACACGTTTGTAAATGTTCAGTACACAGCCAATCAGATTTGGGCACATATCAGATCAGTGGTAGATGATGTGTGGAAAATACGAAAGGCTAAGAAGGTGGACTTAGTTCCCATGAGAAACCAGTTTTGCAATTGGTGTTCTTACAAGTCTTTGTGTCCTGAATTCACTGAAACTTGCATAATTGAGAAAAGAATACAAGAGATAAAGGAAAAGCCTTAACGCTTTACTTTTTTAGATATCTGTATTAAAGGCCTATATAACTCTATGTCGATGGCCTCAAAGAAGTTATCTACTTGCTCTGGAGAGTACTTACATTTTTTGGTTAAGTAGTTATATAAACTATCTAATTTAAGCACTTTTCTTTTTGTTAGTGAATTTAGTAGTTTTATTTGAAAGTGCTTAATAAACTTTTCACTAAACCTATGTCTCCATTTTTCTATGAATTCATTACTTAACGTAGTATTGATTAAATCAATGAAATCAATAAACTCTATATCATTATTAGTATACATATTTAAATTTATAATATAATAACCCATGTTTAGAAATTTGTTACAACAAAAACGGAAAAAATTTGATATCCGTGCAGCTATTGCTGATTTGGTCTCAAAGTTTTACAACCAAAGGGGTGTAGAGGGAAAAACTGACGGGCTTTGGAGAAGCTTTCAGGAGAGGGCTATAAAATTAGAATTATCTGTAAGAAAGAAGAACGATGATCTAATCAAAAACTTTGTTAAAGATATACAGAAGAGCTACTCCCAGCTTACTCCAGGAACTATCGTTATATTTAATTACCTATCTTTAAAGGGGGAAAGGAAAGCCTACATGGCGGTTATTGTAGGTGCTAGAGGTGGGACAGGAGTATACAATAATAGAAACAAAAAAACAAAAGAAACCAACACCCTTATGTCTTGTTTTTTAATAGATGACGCGACAGACCTAAATACATTGGCATCAGTGGTAGATGTTCTTCTAGACAAAAAGATGGACTCTACGTATAAATCATACACACCACTGACTAACAGTAACGAGGCAGACGATTTGGTAAGAAACAAAGCAGATATTAGTGAGACAGGTATGGCTGCTTTATTCCCTAAATCAGAGTTTAGAACATTCTATGTCAACAAAGGCATGGGCACACTATACAAGGTAAATTTCAATGGCTAACGGAGACAATCCAATCGACACCTTCGCACTAACAGAAGCTCTTAGGAGCCTTACAGTGGCTGTGGGTATGCTTAGAGATGACATGAAGGGCAATTCGGGCGTTAGCAAAGGGCTGGAAGATGCCGCTGGATCTAAAAAAACAAAATCAGAACAAGTAACTGATATATTTGAAGATGCTGTAGGTGGAATCGGAAAAGAGCTTGAGAGTGTAGGGAATGTGTGGGTGACAACTCTAGAAAACGCTTTTAGCCCCTTCGCTCAAATTTCTCAAGGTTTAACGCAAACCATGGCAATAATGTCAAGAAGCATAGATGGTGAAACTGCTGCTATAGAGGGTGTTGTTGAAGATTTAGCGGACTCGCTGAAGAAACTCGGCGTAGACTTTGATAAGTATCAAGCCACCGAACAAGGTCGAGCTAGGATTGACAATGTAAAAAACAAAGAACGCGAGCGTTTTAGAAGACAATCAGATAGAGATTTCTTAGAAAGGTTTGGTGGGTTAGTTACAGTTCCCATTGCAGCCTTCACAAACTATCTCATGGGGCTTTTCACTAAGTCTACCGAGATGATGCAAGGATCGCTTAAGTTCAATAAAACTTTCTCTGAGGCTGTGGAGGGTGCAGGAGATAAGCTTGCAGCAGTTCCTGGTGATTTAACAGATAAGATGACAGCCCTTTTCGCCTTTGAAGAGAGGGGTTTAAGCCAAGTTGGATCAGCATCGTTTGCATTAGCAGGTAGAATGCAGAAAACGGGCCAAAGCGTCTCTAACTTAATAGGCATTCAGCAAAAGCTTATGATGGTTGGTGGTTTATCTTTAAAACAAAACGAAAATCTAGCCAAAGTATTACGCTCTACCAGCATCTCCAATCAGGTGTCCACTGATAGCTTACTAGAGGGCCTAGCTGGCTTGCAAAAATCTCTAGCAACTCTGGCATTAGCTGGCGCAACAGACGCTGTTTCGACTGCTGTAACTAAATTGGCTGGACAATTCCCTGGTATGTCAAAAAGTATTGGCGAGTTTACTGATTCCTTAGCTACCGTAGATATATCTCAAGCTGGAATACTAGGAATCCAAAACGATTTAGAGGCTCTTACTTCAGGTAGAATCACAGACGCTGAAACATTGAGACAGGCAATATCCAGAGTCGCCCAGGGAGCCCGTAGGTTTGCTGGGGACATGAAGGGAATGAGTATTGTTACCAGAAGAAACATTGAAAAGATTATCGGCCAGATTGGTGTAGCTGGAATGGTCTTAGATGACAAACTCAACGATTTTGTTGCAAAACAACAAACCTCTCAAGATAAAATCTTAAATGCGTTTAAGACAGCTTGGCAAGATATTCTTGCTCCCTTTGAGGAATCAATAACGGGAATGATAACCACCCTGGGGAGGTTTGGGGAATCATTAAATAAAATTAATAACTCTCTTAGTGATGCCACAGGAGGATTTATTTCAATATCTAATCTTCTTGGAGGTCTTTTGCTTCAAGCAGGAGTAACGCGGATTGGGAAAGCCGCAGGGGTTAAAACGGCTTTTGGAGCGGGAGGTTTCTTTTCTAAAATCTTCTCTGTTAAAGGACTGACAGGGGTATTCAAAAGATTTCTTGGCCCCATAGGTCTTGGCATGCTTGCTTTTGAAGGTCTCTCCTTCTTGCTAGGGGAAAGCTCAAAAGAAACAGCCGAGAACACAGCAGAATTAGTAAGTTTTGAAAAAGATAAAGCTAGAATTGATCTTGGTAGGTCTAGATTTGAAAGATTAACAGCGAAGTTGCTTAATGACCAAATGTTATCTTCAAGATTTTCAGAGGCAATGTTAACTAAAGGCATCCCAGAACTAATTGATGCTGTTAATGGAGTCACAGGAGCAGTAATTGGATCAGCCCTACCAGATGAAGTTCCCGTACCAGTAAGGATTAGATAATAAAGCATGTCAATAATAAATCAAGCATACCCAAAAACAGATAACCACTTAGATGCGGCAGCATTCCTTCGTTTTGAGTTTCCGCACCCTGATGGAACCGCTTTAACAAGCTTCTTTAGGACTTGTCCCTTTTATGAAAACGCTATCATCAAAGAGAGTCAGGCAGCAATGCTCATAGAGCAACAACCTATTGGTAGATTAGGAACTTTATTTGGGCACACAGGAGCTAAATCAAGAAAGTTTGATGTTTCCTTTAGCATGACTCTTCCATTCATCAAAGAAGTAGCAAAAACATTCCAATTAGATCCAACGCCTTCCAACCTGAGCAAGAAAGAACAACAAGATATGTTTTTTGTTCCAAAATATGATGATAATCAAACGTACAATACGAAGATCAGATCTTTTGCTGAATACAAAAAAAGTTTTTTGGGTATTTTTGTAGATGGAACTGCAACGCCAGCCACCGTAACCTCAGAGGGCGAAAAATTAAAAGAAATGTATGGAGAAACTTTTGGTTTTCCAGGTTTAGCGAATGGCGCAGCCTCGAAAAGCCATGCTGGTGCAGTTGATGTTATAGTTTATTGGCTAGAGCTTATCAGATCGAGCGTAAAAAGTTATGCACCCAATCCAGCAGTAGGACCTCCAATTATTAGGCTGTTTTATGGTATTATGTATAGTAATATTCCTACAATAGCTAGTAATTATAATATTTCCATAGACGAAAATGCAGGATATGATGTGGTCAGCTTGTTACCTAGACGTATTAACATTTCATTAACTTTAAATGAAATATTAGATGACACCTCCGTTGGATTTAGGTCTGGAACGACATCTTCAGAGGACAGTGTATACGGTTGGGAAGAAGTTGTAGGTAGAATGGAGGAGCAACACACAATCGGAGGAGACACCGTTGGTCGGGAAGATTGGTTAACAGAAACAGGTAGGAGATAACAATGGCAAATAAAGATACTTCCCCAAGCTACAGTAGGTACTCATTTGGTAGCACCGTGTTAAAGCATAAAGATAAATATGTTACCACTTCTTTAGGCTCTGCCGAGTATGAGCTATTTTTGAGAACACTTACTTTAAAAAACTCTAGACTAGGTACTGTTCCCTCCATGGTTGAGGCTAGACCAGACCTAATATCTAACATTTTTTATGATACCCCTGGTTATTGGTGGTATATCATGCAGTATAATGGAATAACGGACCCCTTTGAGCAGTTAAAGAGTGGAGATACGTTAAATATACCTGAACTATGACACCAGTAAGAAATACAGTAGGATCATATAAAATTTTACTTAGCGCGAATCCTTTACTTACCTCGGATTTAGCAAGTAAGACTAAAACATCGACAGATTTGCTAGGTATATACGGGAATGATAAGTACTCCACAGTATTTTCTTCTGAAGATGCTGGTTTTCTTGAGTTAAAACACGATTTTAACTTTAAGACTGGATCTAACAACAACGGGCCTATGCTAACGATCAAAACTTACGACCCTGGCTTAAAGTTTTTAAATGATTTGTATTTTGATTTTACTAGCCGCAGTCTTTCTAGGTTAGCGGAGAGCGAAGAACTAGAGCAGACCAAGCTAAAAGGGTATTATCATTCGATTGAGGAGAAGAGGTTTGAGATTTTTGAAAACCAGAATGCGTTAAGACACTTGGATGCGAAGATACTAGACCAAAGAAGCGTTTATCAACTTATTTTGGATTCTATGCAGGGGCTCTCTTCGGACGATGCTACTGCAAACAGCTTCAGTGTTCAGTTAAGCCGAGTCAGCAAGGCATTAAAAGAGAATCAAGAGAAGAAAAAGGAACTAAACAAAACTGTCGAGGAGTTACACTTATCCATTGATGAATTACAGGACGCTATTGCAACGCTTGTTAGTTATAGAACTTTACCCAAAGTTCACATAATGTATGGTGTGGGAAATGACCTTAAGCATTGGGCGGGACCTTTTGAGTGTTATTTAGGTGAAACTAAATATTCCAATAATGGAAAAGACGAACTCGTTGATTATATTTTTGCGACCGACATTACTTCTATGACATTAAGAGAGTCAGACATTAAATCTCCAAATGAGTGGAAAACTTTTTTTAGTGAAACAACCGTTCCTGTCATGGCTTATAAGCGTTTCAGCAATGGGCTTTATGAGTCGAAAAGCTTTGCTAAAAAGTCAGACAATGTACATGACCATATAGTTAAACTGCTGTCAAATTATCTGTACAATTTAAACATAAAAAACCATCTAATTATTTTGCCTAACTTAGATTCTATATTATCTGCATGTATAGATAACTGTATAAATAGAGTTATTCATAAAAATGCAGGAGCTTTAAAAGATGCTGGATGGGAGTTTGGGTATAAAAGCTGGGTAGATTCCTACAGACCTGTGGACTCATATGAAGGAGAGGATAGGGAGGCAGTATTATTTAATAGAGTCACTAATATTTTTAATAGTGATTCTTTTAACTTAAGAGATGAACTTTTAGGGATTGAAGGTAGATATGGCCGCCCGATTCAGAACACCAAGCAAGCGTCTCTTCTAACAGCCATAAATCTTCAGATTATCCAAGAGATTTTTTCAACCATTGGAACAGGGAAGAGAACTGCAAATTCTCCTGATCATGATGGGCCTATAGCGGTTCTCAGCACAGGGGGAGCATCTGCAACAAGCCCAGTAACAATAAAAAACCCCTTTGACATTACGGCAGGAGGTTCTCCTGGAAAAGTAGAGGGACACAGCCTTTATGGTATTAATTTTGGCAACAAGTATTCTTGGGGAGAAAAATCGACTGTTGACTACCTTGCTCCTATTCGTGATATGATTGATGGGATTAATTCAAATGCCTCGAACCGATACATTCCTTTAGAGGCAGGATATATTAGTAATCAAAAGGTGGTTGATAAAGTAAGAGAAAAGTTTGGTGGGGGTTCTTTTGTAGGCTATGTAACCCCTTCATTGACTCCAGCCCCTCCTATTGATGACACCCCATACTTTATAGTGGGAGATAGAGATATTATAAATAATATACTGTATGGCGATTATGCTAGAGTTAGTGATGATCCAAACTATACTGATCCAAATTATTTATCACAAGATTTAGATTTTGTTACTAGAGTAACTTCGCCTATCGTGGGTGGCGTTTTGGACCCTTTTTGGAGTAACGTGAAAGAAGATATTAAGGAGGCTGCTACAGGCGATACTGGTTATATTTTCCAGATTTATCGTTTGTTAAAAAACGCAAGTGAATTAAATTTAGGTTACCACAATGGTATTCTTAAAACAGATTCTACAGGTAACAAAAAACATTTACAACAATTAGCGGCACAGATACCAGACGAGTTTGGTTACTTTAGAGATGAAGAGCAATTAGCGTACCTGTATGAAGAAAAACTACCAATATTTAGAGCAGGCGTTACCAATGCAAATGTATTAAGTTACGCTTTCGACGCAGATAAATTTATATACGGAAGCCTCACTGGTACTATCAGAGAGGTTTATTATAATGTAAGTAAGGCATATTTAAGAAAAAACAACCCCATAACATTCGATGGAACCCTCTCTCCAGATGAATTACGGGAAAAACTTGTCGAGGTGGGAGACGCCTTAAGGGCAAGACGATTGTTTTCGGGGAGGGGACTTACTTCAAGTACTGGAACTTCCACTCCCGCTGTCCCTTTAGAGATGTATGACGATATAGCAAGAATTTTTCTTGCCGATTCTTTAGGCTCATCAAGAAGGTACAGGAAAGGTAAATCAAGTTCTGTCTTAGCATTTTTTATGTTATTTATGGATTGTTTTGAGAGGGAGTACTTGGGAACACTTAAAACATTACCTATGTTTCACATAAGTAAACATTCGAATATTTTACAGCCGTGCCTGTCTTTAATAAAAAGTACTAGAAAAGTACATACTAGTACTTTTTCCCGAGGAGATTCCTCCGTTAGTGATTTTTTCAGTGGTCAATTTAGAATGCTAGGGTTTGCACACACAATAACTCGTAGCTCTGCTTACTCTGAATTTAGTGTACAAAAAGATATCGTAGGAGATTTTAACAATGAATAAATTACCCCAAGGTTCGGCTGATGAGTTTTTATTAATAAATAGACCAAAAAGAAAAAACAAAAAAAGCATGGTTGTGGATAGTAGTAAAGCGCAGAAAGGAGTAAAAAGCTCCTATCAGTTAGCGTCTTTATCTCCTGAACAAAAGCAAAAAATTAAAGACTATAAAGATCAAAAAGGACGAATACTATGAAAATATACAAAGGAACTGTTAAATCCAAGAAGGGCGTTTTACCTGATTACGTTTTATCCGTATTGCCTGATGGTGCTGATTATTCTGAAGAAGAGCCTGATTTCTCAGATGGCTGCCAAGCAGTAGAGTATGTTTCTCCATACGGTGGGAATCAGTACGCAGGCGCTGTGTTTTTGCCAGAGGCAGAGCAGCAAATTTTGTTTTGTTCTGTTGATGATCAGGTTGAAGACAAATTTTATTACATGGGTTCTATAATTAGCCCTTCGTGGGATATCACTCAAGAGTTTAGCCCAACTAAGGTTGGAGACCCCGCACCTAACGGCCCTCATGACTCAGAAGACTATGAGTACAACAACCAATCAATGAGTTATGGCATAAAAACACCTCTTCAACAGAAGCTCTTGTTCCAAGAATATCATGATCCTAAAAAAGACAGCAAACGAATTAAGTTAGAGAGTCAGAGAGGTCACGGTCTTTACTTAGATGACTCCTCAGAAACCAATAAGATTAATCTAAAAAGTGCTTGGGATGGGGCTTCTCTTCAATTGCGAGATGAGAATGCTGATAAAGATCCAAGCCAGGGTCCTGAGTCCGTTAACCTGTATGGCAAAGGAAACGTGACCTTTAGATCTTGGGGAGGTCACATGAAGCATCATGTAAGAGATGGCGGTAACATTAGCATGATCAATAATTCAACAGGTGGTAACGCTGTGTCGGGAGGGCCAGAAGAAAAAATGGCTAGTTTTGGGAATGTTCACCTGCACACTGACAGAGGGGAGATTAGGATATCTAGCGGGGGTAACGGGGTGTTAATTGATTGTTTTGGCAGCGACCCTGATCAAAATATACCTTATGCTTCGTTCCAGGTTAGAAGTCAGAATAAAATACAGCTATACGCTAGTAACGGAATTGACCTAAAATCTGGTGGAGACATAAATATTAGGAGTGAGGGTAATGTAAACATCCAGGGACAGGAAGTTCAATTGAACCCAACATACGATGTTAATGATCAGATAGGGATCAGAAAAACAAATGATGAAATTTTACACGAAAAAAATGATGGGGTTCCTCAACACTTCTTTACGGAAGATCCAACATTTTCTAATAATTATACGGAGGGACGAAATAACGATCCCAAACTTTACTAATGGCAATATTTAATCCACAATACTTTACAAATCCCGCAGGGGCCTTAAATACAGCTTTTGGCATCCCTACGTGTATTACTAATTTAACCACTGCTGCGCTTTCGTATTTAAGCCCTGGATTACTTACTGATTTAGCAGATTCCATTGAGGAGGGTAGAAAAACAGCAAGATCAGCCATAGCACAAGAAGTAGACACTATGTTTGGAGAATTTGGAATCCTTCAGTACGATGCTGCAACAGGAAAGTTAAATTTATTTAGTGAATCAAGTAGACATGGAATAGATCTAGGTTTTTTAAATAGTTTAGCTAACATCACTGGGCAGTTAGCTGAGTTTGAAGACTTAGTTAATCAAGGTATTGATATCGTTGATGGTCTAAAAGAGTGCATGGAGCAGTTTAATTCTTGGTTAGACTCTAAAGGCCCCTCACCTGTTGTAGGAGCAGGAGGGATTGGTGGTGGCGGGACAACAGCCTACACCGATAACTTTAGATCGTCTCAATTAGCTATATCTCAAGCGAGAATTCAAAACTGTTTTGATTTTATAGATGATTGTAATAAGACTTTAGGCAACATTGGAGAGGTTCTAGCCTTACGTCAAGAAGAACAGGACGAAGCTGAGGCTACCTCCGACCCTGTTATCTTTAGACTAGTTTATGGGCCACCTATATCCAAGCAGGGTGTATTTATTTTATCTGAGGATGGTCTTTATTACGACTCACAAAACAGAGATTACAACGGAAACGACATACCTTCCGCTTCGGACATTGGCGTGGTTGCAGACGGCGATGCTTGGAATTTAAATAGACCTCCAAATCTAGGAGGTCGAGGAACAATGGTTACCTTAGAGGATATTAATCAGTATGTGGATACGTTATTTGACATTAATAAAATTGATGAGACGATTACTGATTATTATGATAATGACCATTTTCTTCAAGTTATATCAGCGCAAAAACAGAAAATGCTTTTCGATACTTCGGCTCAAGTTAATGAGCTAGTGGCAAGCGGGTACACCCCTGATTCTGCTTTGGTTGTCAATCATAGGCAGAGCATGTACGCATTCCTAGATTCTTTTAATACCATGCTCAATAAAAGAAAGAAACAAATAGAAGTTGCCGTAAAAGCTCCAACTTATTTCGGTTCAACACAATCCTTCGGCCTAGGAGAAGTACCTATTAATGATTTTTCTTACTTGAGTGGAACTAACTTAAATGTTTCTATCCAGCAGCAAGAAAGGTTAGTCTTTGAGGCTGCTTCTATAGATGAGGTGGTTCTTCCAATAAAGCCGTTATTCGTAAAAAGCACAGGATCGCAATCTCAAAAGCTAAATTTACCATTTAGTGTTCCTGAGATAGGAAAAGGCTCTATTATTTTAGGAGGGTCTGTGTCTTCTGCGGGGGTTCCCACTTTATCTATTACTGACTCTGTTGTTTCAGATAGGTTATTTGCAGTCTACAACTTCCTTAAACCTGCCGCAGTTGATCCAGGATCTAAACAGTACACTTCTTTAAACTGCGCTACTTTAGGTATTAAACAAAATTCTCAGTTGATAGGTAGAAATCAAGAAATATTCACTTCTGGATTAGGCGCTCCCTTTTTTAACGGGTTAGTTCACCGAACAACAGGAGTTGCTCCTCTCTTAGATAACTATGGATCAATCTGTAGACTTCCCGACATTAAAGGCTTCCAGAACTTTATGTATGGATTAGATGGCGCTTCTTTTGATTGTTGGCTGCACTTACCTAATTTTGGTGCTTCCTCAAACCACTACGAAAGAGGTGAAGCTACGGTGTTAGATACCAACCCAGTAGATGGAGGTTGGGGTAACTATAACTATTATAAAATCTTACTTGCCAATGAGAATGTAGGAGGGCAAAGTAATTATACTGCGAGCAATATTGTAAACTTTAACGGTATAAATAACGCTAAGGGAATGCTTATGGGCTTTACACGGGATCCTGTTATTACCGAACCCTTTGGTTCTCAAGGAAGAATTTTTCCTGGTTCCAATACTGACCCAGGGATGAACGCAGGGATTGCAGTCGAAAACACCGTAAGTGCTAATGCTTTCTTTATTGCACCAACAATAGGTCTAAATTCAAAAGAGGCAACTTTCATACCAAGCAAGTCTGATTGCATAAGTGATAGTTATTGTAAATTAAGTATTGACACTTCTACCACTGTAAATGGTGTTAAGTTTACTGATGTATCGGGGGCGTATATGCATTTATCCGTAAGCTTTGACACTTCTGCAAATGAGTGTCGAGTGTATCTTGATTCTGTATTAATGGCTACTTCAGGCATGGATACTGTTTTTGGAATAGAACCAAATAAACCTGCAAGACTGCCTTCTTTTCTTGGGTTAACTTCAAAAGAAACGAGTAGTTTTAGTTACAATGAAGACAGTACAGATAAACCTAAAGACCCTTCTAAGGCTTTCTTTGCAGACGGGCCTACTGTAGGAGAAAACTTTACTCCTTGGATGTTAGGAGGTGGGTGGACTGACGGTATGCCCGTAACTCCTAATACTTTAGATGGGGGGTTCATGGGTAACAAACACGGATTAAACAGTGGGTTGGGTGGGCATGTTGGAAGTGTAAAGTTTTACTCTAAACCGCTATCTACTAATGAGGTGTTAACTAATTATAATGCTCAAAAAGGATTCTTCAAAAATATATTGACATGACTACCACTGTATACGGCAACCTTCCTGACCCTAAGTTTAAGGGGTCTATTATATCCTCTGAGGTGAGCGATACCATTTTCGGTGTCAAGTACCCATTGTATGATAAGAATAATTCTGCTAAGGGAATATACGCGAAAACAACAGGTTTAGAACTGTTAAAAAGCCAGGTTAGGCAATTCGTAAGAACCGAGCGAGGTGAGCGCGTGATGCTTCCTAACTTTGGATTATCATTGAAAAGGTTCTTGTTTGAGCAAATGACTGATGATATAAAAACAGCAATTGCTTCTGAAATAAAAGAAGGTTTATCTTTGTATGTGCCTAATGCCATAATGCGATCCTTGAGTATTGTCGATGGGGATAACGTAACGGGATTGGGGCTTCCAGGAATTAAGATATCGCTGCTTATTTCACCAAGAAATTCCTCTGAGAAAGCGATAGTGGAGATTAACTTATGACTAAAAACTATAAAGTACCAACAAACATCCCTTTTACCACTGCGGAGTCAGACTATCAAAAGCATATTCAAAGCGGAGATAATTTTCAGAATAAAAAGGATTTAATTGATTATGCAGCAACAGACTTTGCTTCTTTACGTGATTCGTTAATCTCCTACATGAAAGCAGTATATCCTACCGATTATCAAAACTTTACTGAGTCAGACTATGGGATGATGTTTACGGAGTTAGTCGCATACATGGGCGCGATTATGTCGTTTAAAGCAGACGCAGTTGCGAACGAAAACTTTTTAACCACTGCAAAAAATCGTCGTAACGTCAGAAAGCTATTACAGTTAATCGGAATTAACCTTAAAGGACCTACCTCCGCAGGAGCAAATGCAGAGCTTCTTTTGGAGTCCGTTGCAGGATCTGATTTTTATATATCACCAGAAGACAGAACTGTATCTATTAATTCGCCCTTCGATGGAGGCAATCTTGAATATACGTTATACAAAACAGCTAGTGGAAAAATAGTAGGCATGAGTTCAAACACCTCTAGATTAGATTTTTTAACATCAGAAGCAGAGGATTCAGGCAATGCTATAAAGTGGACTAACTTAGCATTAATAGAAGGTACATTAATTGAAGAGACCTCTGTTTTCAACAGTAATGAGGTTTTTAAAACAATTACCCTAGCACAAGGACCTGTGATTGAGAATAGTGTACAGGTTTACGTGAATGATTCGGGTGATTTTGGTGGAGCGTATACTCAAGTGGAGAATGTGTTAACAGCCTCTGGGCCTTCTGACAAAATTTTTGATGTAACTTATGATGATAATTATAACGCTACACTTAAATTTGGAGATGGGGTTGTAGGTTGCAGTCCTCCTAACGACTCCGCATACAGGATTTTGTATAGAGCGGGAGGAGGAACAAGAGGCAATTTACTTGGCTCTACAATTAATTCTCCAGTAGCCACAAGCATAGGAGTTAATGGGACAGTCTCAAATACCAGTATTGCAACAGGGGGGCTAGAAGCAGAAACGCTGGAAAACGCCAAACAGTATGGACCTTTAGTTTTCAGACAACAGGATCGACTAGTTACACTGGGAGACTTTCAAGCATACATATCAAGATACGCTAGTCCAACTGGTGGAAAAGCCATAGGAACTGCTGTCACTAGATCAGCATACTCCTCTGCTAACATCATTGATTTATACGTGCTCCAAAAGGCAAACGCAACACAGCTACAAAAGGCTACAGTTGAGTATAAAGTAAATCTGATTTCCGACTTACAGAACTATAAAATGTTGACAGATGACGTTAATGTTGTTGATGGGCTTATTAGGACGTTAGACTTGGTAGTTACAATTTATTGTGATGATGCGTTTAGGGATTTAGAGGAGAAATTAAAAGTCGCTGCTGCTAATCTAATAACAACACACTTCTCCTATGACTCCTTTGCCTTTGGAACACCCTTTTCTCCACAAGATCTAAACAGAAAGATCTTTGATTTATCACAAGTGAGATACTCTACAATAGATAATATTACAGACGTTATCGTTCCAGCCTTTAATGAAGTAGTACAATTAAATAATTTAACAGTAAATATTGAATTTATATAATGGCAAGAAAATACAATAAGAGCACCTTTGTTAATGCTGTAGAACTCATCACTCCAGATTTATATCTTGAGGATGACTACAGCGCATGCGGTATTCAAATCAAAGATACAGATGAATTAATTAACAGCCACATCCTGTCCTTAGAAAAGTTAAGCGGCACGATAGATCCATCAAATATCTCAACCTCAAATAGGTTTAGTGCAATCGGAAGCGTTAAGGGTTTCTCGCAGTTCTTTATAAAGCAAAACAAAACCACCGAAATTACCACTGAAAGTTTTCAAACTAAGATACTAACGCCTTTAGGGAAAAAAATATCTTCTTTTGATAGCTCTAGTGATTTTGGAAACTATGTTAGCGGAACACTTCTGCCTTTAATTCATTTAAAGTCTTCGACAATTATTACTGACACCTCTGGTGTTTTTGGAAATACCTTGGATGGTATTACTTCATACTTATTAGAAAACTTGAGTTGGTTGTATTTGTTAAATAAGTCTGGGCCTGTGGTGAGTCCTTCTGCAATTGTGGCCTCCTCAATTGCAACTAAACTTTATACTAATACTCCCTACACAACCGCTGATGGTGTTAAAGATTATCAAAGGTATTTATGGCATAATTACTCTTCATTCAGTGACCTAGATTCGCGTATAATTCCTGATAGATTTACCACAGGCACTGGTACTTACACTAGCGGAAATCAAAACTTAGACAAGTTAGAGACGCTTATTGATGTTGCCTATTCTCCTTTAGAAATTGATAAAGATGACACCACAGTAAAAGACGCATTTAATACATACATAACTACTTCTTCTTTATTAAGTAACACGGAATACTTAGGGCCTTTTTCAAAATTTCTAAGAGCAGTTTCCTATAGCTTCCACGATGTAAACAATCAGGTAGAATCAATCGGTGATCTTATGTCTATTGATGATTGCCCAGCGGAGTACCTGCCTTTATTAGCTAATTTAGTTGGCTGGAAACTTTACGGAAAAAATGAACAGTCGTGGAGAAACCAGGTTAGAAATGCAGCCACTCTGTACAGAAAAAAGGGAACAAAGCAAGGATTAGTAGACGCATTTAATACGATAATCATCCAAAACCCTATTAATACAAGTGCTACTGTTGTTGAGTTATACGAATCTTATTTACCTAACCTATTATATTATTTATTAAAAACAGAAAGCCCTTTATTTTCATCAGTATCAGAGTTAAATCAAAAAAAAGCCACAGCAATAGGGTTAGATAATTACAACTCTATTGATTTAGATCACAATATTCGTTCAGCGGTAGACCAAATTATACTTGGCGCAGTTACGGAATTTCCTGACTTGTTTTCTATTAGAAATGAGCCTTTTAGAATAAATGTTCTAGAGAATGGAAAAGCTTGGTTTGGTGAAATAGCGCAATATGAGGAGCGGGACTACTACACAGCGTTCAGAAATGAATTTGGCGAACTTGTTATTGATTTTGACACTGCTCTTAAGGTTGATTTCCTTGGGGATCCATCGTTCAACTTTAATTATAGAGGTAGGGATCTTCCTATCCCTCCGTGGGATAATGAAAAATTCTATCAAGGCTGCACGGTCAATAATCAAGTTTTAAAATATTACATTACAAAGCTTAAAGATTTTTGTGTAGATGCTAATTACGCTAATACTTTACAAAAGTATGTTTATAACTATACAGTGTCGGCAAATCTTGAATCTGATTTGTATTCTGATAACGGATATCTATTTTATACCTCAAGTCATCAAGACCCCCCAAATATGGAGGCAATGCTTAAGAGGTATGATGATAAAAATTATGATTCATTAAGTTTGTGGAATGGAAAATCTTCCACTTTTGATTTTTCTGTTTGTGCTGGTCCATTTATCTCTGATTTATTTTCTGATGTATCTGCAACGCATACCGTTAATGAAATTTTTGAATCTTTGCAAATGGTACATGAATTCTCTCCTGCAAAAGCGATCCCTAGAGTTAAAGTTTCAAAATTTGCAGGGGAGTCAGCTTCAGGGTATGAAAATGTCTGTTTAAACATAGACATACCATTCCAAGATGTTTTTGTTAGTGGTGCTAGTAGTACCAACATTGGAGGGGGTATGATCGCTGGCAGTGGGACTGCCATGAGTAATTATTACTTCAGCGGTGAATATAGTAGAGGAACAGGTAAGGCGTTTGGTAATGATTTTACTTGGAGTAATGGTTACGATGATGCTCGCAGTACGGTATCTCATGCAAATGTTCCAATTTTTAAAAGAGATGCACTAACTTATGAGTTTGAGAAAATAGAGTCTGTTGTTAATATTTCCGATACAGTCCCAGCGACTAGTGCGATTTCCCGAGCTTCCACAAGACGGAGAAACTTCACTAACTCTCTAACCAAAAATGGTTGGTATGATCGGGGGGGTAAAAACATGCCCATCTTTAATAACAATGCCAGCGGATTGTTTACTCGCCCAGACGCATTCAGTGTACCTACTGTTTCTGCAATGATGATGGATTTTGTACCCTTAGGCTATAACCCATCATCTTACGACTTTGCCCCAGCAACGGATGAAAATTTATCGGGTGTTTACCGTTTAGCAGATTGCAGTAGCGTATCTTCAGTCGATTCATTTTTTGGAAATGAATCCAGTGCAACTTTCTTGTGCAGAGGTCGATCTGGGTTGAGTGTATCTTCCTGCGATCCGTATATTCGAAGAGATTCTATTCCCGAAGAAGTAATGTTACTTTTCCATTTGGAGGAAAAAAGAAAGAATGCTATTGCAAACTATATCGTAGATCAAAACCCTGATTACTTTAATGCTAGTAAGTTATTTTCAAATCCAGTAGGTGCTTTAATAAATACCATGGAAGACACTGGTTACGATAAGTATTTATCTCCTTCTCTTGATATTAGAGGGAATGGAACAATTCAAACTAGGCCACAGAAAGGCATCCATCAAATTTATAAGGAGTTTACTGGTTATTTCAGCGGAACCGCAGGGCATGAAGGATTACCTGAGGGCTTGCTTAACTCCTATTTAGATGGAGGTCCTAATATCTTGTCCCATGTATATGGACCCACATACTATAACGCCAACCTATCAGTTGACGGAAGTGCTCTTGACACAAGTAGTCAGTTAGTGTCTAAGTCTTTGGAGAGCCCATATGTTATAAACTTAGGTTCTAGTGCCACAAACTTGGGATCTATCAGTGTAGGTAAGTTAACGAGCGCGTCCGTGTCTTTAGGCAAGGATGAGGAAGTTAGCACTAAATTTATCTTAAGTGGTATTTCTATGATTGACTCTTCATCGACACCCTCACAATTAAATGAGTTTATAATTTTTGATTTAGAAGATAAAGAGGAGCGTCTTTACGACAAGAGATATTTAGTGGGTAATAGAAATGTACTGATGAGAAATAGAACAGATGCTCTAGCAAGATTAAGGTATGCTTTAAGATCGAATACTGATAAAAATATTCTCATACCAAACTGTGACTATCAATTAGATCTAAATTACTTAACAGGAAAAGATAGCAGTAAAGATCTTGGAGATTTTAATTCATTAGGTGTTTTAATACATACTAAGGCAGAGTATATTACGGAGACTGGGGAACGCGGATTATTCATATGGACTCCAAGAGATAAGTGGGAGTTTGCTGATCTTTCGTCACTTCAGACGGTAGGATCCATAAATAAAATTCTTAATGATTATACTCACACATTTAAGGATGAGAGAATTGAAGTAGATAACGCTGTCAGCAAATGTGGAGACGATTTAAATATTCCTTCTTTATACTCTATTGATAGTGAGTCGTACACAAAAGCAACTATAAACTTTCATACAAAAAATGGTTTAACAGATAGACCAAAAAAATACCAAACAAACTTAATTAACACTCCTGCGCTATCCGCTACTTATAATGGAAGAAATGTTGTGGTCCACCGAGCGAGTATATCTAATAGCAACTCAACGCAGAATTATTTTATAAATGTATTTGCCTATCCACAAGAATCAAACTCAGATGAGTTTGTTCTTTTAGATGACATTTCAGTTATTAATAAAACGTTAAACGCTGCTGCAAAAATCCCTTACGAAGCTTGCATTCCTGATATAGAACCAAGCCGAAACCCTGTTTCCAAGCCTACCTTATTTAAAGAAGATGGCACTGAGTTGCTGCCAAAAGAAAATAAATCGATTATTGTTGATGTTGCAACTGAAAATCCAAGACCAAGCCTAATAAAATCTTCTGGGGAATGTGCTAATAATGTAGATGATGTTGTTAGTTGGGATAACATTAACACTGATAGCTGGCAGACTCTAGGGTGGCGATTACAACATGACCCAGGGGGGCTGTTTGATTTAGCTGATAATTTCGGAAGTGATGTACCTCACGAAACAGTATTTCGTATGCCCATGCTTCCCTATACGGGATGCACAGTTCACTCATATACTCAAAATGCTTTAGGTTGGGATAACGTGTATAATCCAGACTCATTAGCTCATCGAGGGTGGTTTGTAGATTCTGGGTATTGGAACATCAACCCAGGGCCAGGACTTAATCCTTTATGGGATGTACCAACGTCGGAATACAGTTGGATTGAAGCAGTCTGGGACTTACAAAGATATTTTAAATTTAATTCAGGTGATCTCACAAACTACGGACAGCAGCACCATGGTGGTTCCTGGGCCTCTCCCGATAAGTGGAGTAATCTACTTTTTGATGGTAGGTTGATGCCTGGGAGTATGGGTTCATACGGCATTAGCAATCATATAGGCACAGTAAGCACCTATCTGATTACTAATAGGTTTGGGTTGCTTACAGGCGTTAATGCTATGATAGATTCCACAAATGCTGAATGCCAAAAGCTTTTGTATGATGACGGTATGAAAAACCCTTTAGGGTTTACTAGGTTGGATGATTCACCAGCCGATTTACCTTACTATTTCAGAGACATTTTTCCTGTAGGAGTTATCCAACCATTGTGCTTCTTTAGTCGCAGATATAACCCTGAGTTCCCAGAAGAAGGGGTTTTACAAAGAGACAGGTTTATAAATATTATACAAGATCCTTTGGGGGTTATGGATGAAGACGACCTGAGAGTTAATTACCCAAATTTCTTTAACATAAATGGTTTAAATATAGAAAACTACCTTGGGGAGAGCGAACTTGGCGTTATAAGTGATTCGATCTTTTATACTAAGTTTGGGCGGCCTCAACCTCACTCAATATATCAAGACCTTAAATACGATAAACTTGTAGATGGTGCATTTTATACGTTCCAAGTATACTTATCTCGACCTTCCGAGGGATCAGCATGGGAGGGGTGGGGAACGACTGGCAAAGACAGGGATGGTGTTGCTGGGTATATTCAAGACGATCACCAGGCAACGGACAGAGGAGACGCTACATCTGGCATCATTACTATATTGCCAGTAGATTCAAGCAGTAGTTACGCTAGATTGACGGTTAATTTTGAAAACGATACCTCTTCCATAGAGAAGGGTGGTGGCGCAGCATCCTTAGCTGATGCTGTCGTAGCCAGATGCCAGACAATAGAAGTAGAAAACGCTGAAGTCCCAGACTCTTTACCACAGACCACAAAATGGTATAAGATGGAGGTAACGATTCCTTGGGATAGCCAAGAATTTGATCGTACTGCTCATGTTGTGGGAACCGAATTAGTGCCCCATGATCCTGAACTCACTACTAGGCCTCCCAACTTCGGGCTCCGCTGTGTTATTCAAGGGTATAATGATAATCGTGATGAAAACTTAGTAGAGACCCCTGCGGATCCAAGTTATCCCATAGACATGCCATCTCTGCTTCAAAGCTGGGGACCTTCACTGACTAGATCTGTCGATGGCCCAGCATGGTTTAGGAGTATGCAAACATTTAGTAACCCTGAGTATCCATATAATCCCGAGGCTTATGTAGAGGGAATAATATACAACGCTAGTGGTAATCTTTTTGATGCTGTAGAATATGATTTAGTAAAAGATAGAGTTTTGGTGGCTGATGACAAAGGACTGCTTAAATACTTAGATGCAGATACCTCCAGTCTTAAAAAAGTAACAGTCGGGCTTCCAAATGGGGGCAACGCTATTAGCCCAACAAAATTAATAAGCAAGCCTAAATATTATGATCCTTCGAATGTTCTTGTTTCTGGTGTCAATTTTATATTAAATGATGCGAAGAAAGTTGTACATAAGGGTAATACGCTACATGTGAGTTCAGGAGAAGAAGGCACAAACATGGTAAAATGCATACAAGGAACTACTGGAGTTGATCCAAAAGAATTATTACATCTTTTCAGGTACTTTAATCATATTGGACAAGCAACTAGAGGAAGTGGCTTCAATTCAAGGGTCGCTCCTGTCGGTCCTGACACCGTGGTTGAAGTTCATGCCAGCGCAGGAGGGAGTAGGTTGAACTACAGAACTCACCCAGAGAATAGAAATTTAGGTAGTTCAGGATCTGATCACGCCAACTTCACCGCAATACAAATAGTAAACTGATGAAAGGTATAGTAGAAATTTATAAAAATTACGGAACTCCCGAGGAGGAATTAATCCACCAAGAAAACAATCTTATTGTTGATGGGGCTGGAGAAGTTATATGTGATCTTCTTACGACTCCTTCAGGCGCTGTAAGTTCCGTTACACAGTTAGCAGACTCTTCTAACTACACAGTGCAAGCACTCTCTTTTGGCAAGGCTAGTGATGCGTATAAAACTAATGCACATTTTTATCCTTATGATGCTAGGCAGTATGCAGGACCACAAACAGAGTATCATGGGTATGTTGATTTAGTAAAGCATGATCATACTTTGAGAGCCGTTTCCACTTCAGGTCAAAACATAGATAATACTGTTTCTTCTTACGATCCTTTAAATGATGTAGGAACCACACCTAATCCTTTTGATAGAGTTTTGGAGCCTGATACTAGAACTGCCATAGATTTCACGGTAAATCAAATCCACTCTATGAATGGTAGCCTTATGCAGGGACGGGCTCCTCATTATGGACATAATTTAAACAGGCTAGTTTCTAATACCAACCCTAACCTAATTTCTTATACTGATAATCCTCATAATGGTGTGTGGGTTTCTAGTACTGTAAAGGCAGGAGGCTCGCCTTTAGACGCATTAGGATTAAGCGGAGTCACCATATCGGGAACCAACACAGGACCTTTCTACGGAACTTCTGCATTTTTAGTTGAAGGTTCAGGAAATACTATAACTCTAAGACAGGATGTGAGTGCTAATAGGGGTTGGGGTGAACGTAGATATTTTCATGAAAATCTAGACAATACGTTTAGTGCTTATGTCCGCTTGCCCGATGATTTATCTTTAGCTCCTAGCTCAGTAACAATAACAATGAAAGGGGATAATATGACAGCAGTGTTATCTCATGCGAGCAAGGCTGTTTTCAACTTGTCTGGGGGCAATAATGGAGAGCCAGCCCACCTTACGTCTCAAGGTGCATCAAAAGCTTTTGGTGGTGTAGAAACTCTGGGAATAGATCCCACTAGTTCTCATGTTGGCTGGCAACGGATTCACGTAAGAGTTAAAGGTTTAATGGGCGCAACTAATGGAAATAAAATTAGGCCAATAGTGCAGTTTAATCCATCCGCAGTTGATGTTGATGGTAACTTTGGAGAGGCACATTTATATCAATACGGCTGGCAATTAGAAGAAAGCTTTGGACCTACAAAGTATCAAAATGTGTCAGGAGTTAAACCTTCTTTTAATGAGGGGGGCTTAGATGGGGACTTATTTTTAGGTTGCTGGCCTGATACAACAGGGACTAAGTTTGCTATAACTTCCTCAATCAAAGGTTTAGATAATACAAAGCCCTATCAGTCTACCTTTATGGCTTCAGCGATTTACCCCATGACTCCTGCCACAGATGCGTTCTTTAATTTATCTTCTGTAAGGTGTATGGACCAAAACGGATTTATTGAAGTCCATGGCTCTGGCTTTGATGGTGTGACAGACGCGACAAAAGGTGCAGTAGTCTCTAGTTTATTAGGGACAGGGCTCTCGTCTATTGGAGAAGTTGCCTATACTTGCACAATTTCGTCAGGGGATTTAGGTTTAGCGAATCTATATGGAGGAATATTTAAGTGTGGGCTCTGGACTTTGGATTTAAAAAATACGCTACAAGGCAATGTTGGGCATTACCACAACAATAAGTTCTCTATAATAGATAAAAGGGAATATCCTGCTCAACCACCCTTAAACTTTAAGGCTGGAAACAGTAACTTAGTATATAAGTTATTCGCAGAAAAAAGCTTTACGCTTAACCTGTGTAGGATAAAAGATAGTGGAACTGCTGGCTCCACGGCAGGGTATTTAGATTATGACCCACTAACACTTATTTGGAGAATACGTTTCATATGAAAGGAATATTTACACTTAAAAAAGTTTTCCCCGATGGGAGAGAAGAGGTTATCGAAAGAGATGATAATGTTCTAAGCATTAATATTGCAAGAACTTTTGTAAATTTATTTTCAAATAATATCACCCCAGACAGTATGGAAGACTTATTAGTTGGGTATTTTCAGGTTGGGGCTGGGTCTCATTCTATTCCCGAAGATGCTGGGTTAAAAAAATATGTTTATTCCTTAGACCGACCTTTTGGTGAAGATGACTATGGTCCTTCAGCAACCAACGCAGTCGTTGTTCATGATCAGTATTTCCCTGAGAAACAGAATTTTTCTCCCGACACTGGTGTAGATGTGTTCAAATCTTCGTTTGTAGAATTGTCTCGTGATTTCCAAACCAAAGTGACTGACGATTCTGTATTTTTTAGATTAAACATAGACAAGAAAACTGCAAACGGGAAAACAATCCAAGAGTTTGGGTTATTTTCAAAAAACCCAGACAGTTTTAAAGTTGAGAGGTCAAGCTTACTTGCTTATAAAACTCTAGAAAATCCAATTGTAAAAAGTGAATTATTTTCCTTGGCTATTGATTGGCAAATTAAATTTATAGATAAGGTGGAAGAGGTGGGTACGCAATACGCTACCTATGGAGGAGCAGACGGGGAGGGGTATAATGTTGTTGTAATCATGGCCGATGATTTAGGGATTGATCAGCTTGGTATTTATAATGATCACAACCCGTATGATCTTTCAAATGCAGCAACAGCAGCAATTAGTCCTTTTGCTACAGGCCCTCAGAACGCTGATGGTACTAGTCACGGTGCTGGCGTTACTGATGGGTCCTGTATTTATCCACATACCCCCGCTTTAAGTGCTATGGCTGCTGGGGGTATAACCTTTTTTAATGCAAGAGCAAATGCTTTATGCACTCCCACAAGAGCAAACATGCTAACGGGCAAGTGCGGCTTCAGTTCTCCTGCTAAATCCATACGAGACGAATATGGAACTGAAATATACAAAGGGCTGTGGGGTCATGGAATAGGTACTGTAAGCACTGAAAACTTCCAAAAACTGAGAGGAGGGCTTAAGGGATTAGGAGTAACATATCCTTTCTCGAATGGTATGGCCCTTGGAGACAACCAAAACGTCTTTGAAATTTCTCCTGGAAATTACAGTCAGCTAAATTATAGTGTCGTAGGAGGCACAACTGCCCAAGATGCAACCACTAGAAGATCTTGGCCTTCCTGTTGGAATCATAAAGAAGTGCCTCACGGTCTTGATCCATACGTTCATCCTGGAACTGACTCTGGTAAAATTCCTGCTAATTTCACTGTTCTTCCAAAACTAATTAGAAACACGGATTTTGTACCAAGTTCTTATGAAAGTGGTATGGTTGGAAAATGGCATTTAGGTGAGTGGGATGATCTTTATGTTTATGCAGAAAGAAGCGCAGGTAACTGGCGAACAGCAAAAGGAAACGGATGGAAACATATAGCTACTATTGGTGAGTGGGATTATGTTAATGCCATGTTTGCAAACTTAAATAAAGTTCCTATCCCAGGACACTATGGGGACATACCTGGCGTTGCTGCTGGTAGTCCAGGGTGGTATGCTGGAATTCAAGATAAAGATATGGGGTATGTTAATTACTTTCAGTGGAACTATAGTGGTGTAAATGATTACCTGACAACCTCTAGCCTGACAACTGTTTCTGATACGGGGTATACTAAGTTTACAGAGTCCGCAGCGGGGTACTCAGCAGGATCACCAGTAGCTTATGAAGAAGGAAATTTCACAAACTATGCAACAGCTAAGTCTTTTTCAGACGGGGTTTCAATGTTCAATGGTATGACTGAACCGTTCTTTTTATACCTTCCGTTAAATGCTCCCCATAGTCCATACACTCAACCTCATTCGGCTAGGTACTATACTTCAGCCTTTGAAATGAAACACGCTCAGAGACTATACATGGATACGGATAACGATAATCCAGTTAGTGGGGTATGGGCTAACCAAAATTCACAAATAGAAAATCTTGATTTTGAGTTGAGCGCATTTTTAAGCAGTATAACCAGCGCAAGAAAAGAAAGAACAATCTTTGTCTTCCAGGGAGATAATGGAAGTGATGGCTCTATGATGGGAAGATACGCTACTTATGCTTCAGGTGCATTAGATAACGCTGGAGCGACTGATTTAGGTATTGCTGGAGGTAGAGGAGGCTTAGGTTGTGGTGTTGGTTTAGGGGAATCATACTACAAAATGCTTACGGCAGCAGAAGGTGGGACAGGTGGGGCTGATCCGTTACTTACTCACGGCCCCCCTTGGGACGCTGCCGCTGGAGCGGTTGGAGCACTAAATCCAATCAACAAACATCAAGGGGGAGATGGAAACACCGCAGAGTTCTTTAAAACCTCTGTTTATGATCGAGGTGTTTTAATTCCTTACATTGTTAGTGCAAACTTCTTAGGTGATCAAGCAGGGACTTCTAGTATGGCTTTGATTGATGCAGTAGATATTTATCCTACTGTTGCTCATATTGCGGGAATTGATTGGGATAGAATGCCTAAGACTCAACCTTATTTTACTGACGGCGTATCATTTTTACCTATTTTACGTGGACAGGTTGATGCCTCTAGCCATTTACGACAGCATTCGTTTTTTGAAGTATTTAGACCTAACGGAGCTTCAATTGGACAGACGATAAAATCAGGAACTTACACAGGAAAAATAGGAAAGTATAAGCCTAACAGTGATTATCCTTGGACTGCTCCTGATTACGGTTTAAGTTCGTGTACGGCAAATGCACATGATCTAGCTATTTGCGATGATGCTAGTGGTGAAGGCAATAACACCATTCCCTATGAGAGAAGACGAGGGTTTATAAAGCGAGACACTGCGACAACTTATGGTGCTGAAAATTATATATTGGCAGATGATGCACATGGTGATAGTGTTGCGTATGGAGCTTTACCTGACGCAAGTGGTGGTATGTATAAACTAGTTCGCCCTTCTTCTGGTCCAAAGTTTGATGAATTATACCACCTAAGAGATTACGCTCACCACGGTATTGATGAGTTTGAATTCGTTGATATGATTCCTTCTGGCATGAAAGGGCAAACCGCTCCGATACATAAGTTGCTGTTCGATCAAGCTGATCCAACCGATAACGATGATTATTTTTGGAAGCTTTTAAGGGTATACACAAGACTGAGTAGAAGCCTAGGAGAATACTTACAATATCGAACTTTGTTACCAGCAACAGTAGATAGTATGTACAGGAAACAGCCAGAGGCAGCAAGGCGTGTGGAGTTACCCTCTATTTATGATCTAGACAGGTTAGGAGAAATTTAAAAAAATGGAAAAATTACAGCCAAAAGGGCATTTAGAAATTTGGAAAGTCTACGAGGATGGAACGGAAGAACTGCACTTTACTGAGAATAACGTTATTACCTCAGGAATGGGTGTAGGTTTATCTCATTTATTTGGTGGTGTGGGGGCTAAAACTTTTTCCGACTTTCAAATACTAAACTTTTCTATTGGTTCAGGTGGAGATGTAAATGATTATGGGGTATCAACTTATGCATTAACAACTCCTAAATTACCTCACGAATATAGAACAGAGGGGAGCGAGTTAATAGTAGAAAATTTATACACTATTGGTAATAGTGCTGACTCACCTTTTGCTGAGATTACTAGTGCCTCTTCTTGTTTGGTTAGAATTCCTTATTCTAATATACAAAAAATTACGGATACTTCCGTTAGGTTTAATTTAACTATAGATGCAAATTCTTTGGTTAATCAAACAATTAACGAGGTTGGGCTGTTTATGAGGAACCCGAGGGGAAGCTCTTCTCATCCCAATCCTATATTGGTCGCTTATAGACCATTCACTGCTTTATCAAAAGTTAATACTTTTGCACTCTTACTTAAATGGACACTTAGTTTTTAGACATGCCTTTTACTAAAACAGATATATACTCCTCTGATTCTGGGAGCGAGATTTACAACTACTGGAACCCCTTTGTTACGAAATTTGATAGCCAATCATTCTACAATTTTGAGCAAGATAACCAACCCTTATTTGATCTAGAGGAACGAACACAATACCTTTGGGAAAAAACAGGGTACGCAAGTTCCGCTGTAACGGGTATGCCTTTAGTCGTTTCCTCAACTATTCCAGATGGGGTAGCGTCTTTTCCCACAAATAGAAATGTATTCACTAGCCTTCAGAGCGCCATAGACGCTTTGCCTGATGTGATCAGAACACCTACACTTATTGAGGTAGCTGTATCAGGTCAGTTAGGGGCGCTAGATCTTAAGAATATAGAAATTAAAGATGATGGGGTTTTGGAAATTGTAAATAGAGGTTTTGCTAAATTGTACTCTGGGTTAGGTGAGCCTACAACCCAATCAATTAGAGGCAATGGCGATGGCGCTTGGAGTACAGGAACAGCGATTGTTGATACTTGGGGGATTCCAGATACAATGTCATGCAGTTCAACTAGTCGTGGGCACACTAGTTATAGTACTTACAACACGCTAGGCGCTATAAACCAAGTATCGTCCCTAGACTTATCGGCCACTATCCTTGAGTCCTCGGCTGTATCTGTTGGACAGTCTACAAGTGGATTATTTAATCAAACGGGGTACGACAAGCACCACAGGTTTTATGTTCAGAATACTAATTTATCCCCTTTTGATGGGAGGCGAAATGATAAATTATCAGTAGGGTTTGGTGATTGGTCCTCACAAAGCTTGGCATTGCAGACCTTTGGTGGTGCAGCAGCGCAAAACGTAGCCACTTTTGAGAGAGAGGGGTATCATCTTAATAACAATATTGAAGATAAAAGTATCCCTGTGCATGATGTATCATGCTTAAGAGGGGATACTGATCTATTTATAAATAGAAACGGTGCTCAAAATGCATACTCTAACTCAAATTTAGTTCCTGTTGCAGGTAGTTTATACGTAAACTCCTTGTCCGCACTTACAATTGAAAACTGTAATGGCCCTCTGTATGTTCGAGGTTTCCATGTTGATGGGGTTAGTGGTGCTGATCTAGATTGGGGAGCCACTCCATATAGGAATTATGGCGCAGGAATAACGGTTAATAATTCTAATGTGACCTTGGAAAATTGCGCCTCTATGAGAGCTACTAGAGGTGGGGCTGAGTTTTTTAATTCAGACGTTAAGATTACTAGAGGGTTCTTCGCCTATAGAAATTACAAGGTGGATGGAACAACTAGAGATGCAACAAAGACGGCTGGAATTAAGGCAGTTAATAGTACGATAAGTTTTGATACTGATTTAGTTTATGCTTCAGGGGTAGACTTTCCTGTTAATATTCAAGCACACGATTACGGTATTTTATTAGAAAACAGTGTTGTTAAGGGAGGTCAGTCTAGACCCTCTGCTAACGACTATGAGACTACGTTTGCTTTTGCCTACAATGATATCGGAATAAAAGCTACCAATTCATATATTGATCTTAGTGGCAATTTAGATGTCTACAATAATAACACAGGAATGGTGTTAGATGGCTGTAAATTATCCACTGATAGGCTTTCCGTTGATCATAATATTAATGAGGGTATTGTGGCTACAAACTCAAACCTTGTTTACGGAAATACTTTAACAAAAAGAACTTATTCTAATGATGTTAGTGGGGCTAGAACTACTCAATCATTATTCACTTTAAATGGACAGCACTTAGTATTAAACGATAGTACGTTTAGTTATGATACAGAGGTCAGCGCGAACACTTTACCTGCAAAGTTTGGAGGTTTACGGTTCCATGATTCTCACGGGGTTTCCAATAGAAATGTAAGTCACCATGCCCTCAAAAAAGCATTACCAAGTGTCAATTTAGATAACTCTCAAGTTAACCTCATTAATTCTAGAATTAATGTAAGCGGAGGTGCAATGGGTGATTCCTCCTTAAGATTTAAGGGTGCAGGAGTACACGCTACAAACAATTCAACAGCGAACTTTATGGGAACATCTAACGGTGCAACTATGATTATTGGACCCTCAAATCTAAACTCCTCAGGGGCCGCTGCTGCCTATGCTGATAAAGGATCTAAGTTAAGTTTCAGAGGTCCTACAGTACTGGCTCAGTTTGGTTATGGAGCAATTGCTGATAATAACTCTACTGTTGAATTTGTTCCTCATAAGAAAGATGATTTTTCTATTGATTCTAGTGCTTTCTCCTTAGACTCTTCTGCAAATCACACCTCTGTAGAAATTCATACAAACTACCATACTTGCGTTGCTGCGAATAACAACTCACAGATTATCATGGAAGATTTAGGTAGTCCAATTGAAATGTTTGGTACTGCTGGTGCTGATTACGAACCCATTAGTAGGTTTGTTAGTGCAGGATCCATGCAGTTTTATCCCAATTCAGCTAATACCGCTTTTATTGGTGACGGCACTTGCGATAGGGCTGTTGCTGGTAACATAACTGATAATAATGATGATGCAGATAAAATGAGTGCAGGAAGTATCATGGGTGTTAGCCCTCTTCTTCATTATAACTATATGATTACTGATCCTTGGAAAGATTATACTGCCGCTAGTGCCACGATTATGAATACTATTTCCAATGGTGGTTTATGCGTTCAGGCTGCGGGGGATAGCATTGTTAATGTTAACAGTGTTCACTTTCTCATGGGTCATCCTAAGGCAGATGGTTCTTTCTTTGACCCAAGTGCTACGGCAGGTGGGTGCAATCAGTTGCGGATTTGGAACATTGCTGACAACTCTAAGCTATATGCTGCTCACTTAGCGACAAGTGGCACTGAGCCAGGGTTGCATTATGACGCTGCTAAAATTGCTTTTTATCACGGGCCTAGATCAACTTTCTTAAGTGGGACTAACACTGAAGGTGGGACTGGAAGTATATTTGACGATTCTGGTGGACCTCAAGTTAAACAGAGTAATAATGGAGCTTACGGAGGATTGCCAGTAGGAGCTTCTGTGGCCTATGGAGCAAGACCCGATACTCCCGATACTTCAGCGTTAAGTGTTTTAGATACCTTTGGGCTTGGCGTAGGAATTCATCCAAGCCAATACGAAACACGAGGATTACCACTCAATACGGGCCAACTTAGCTCAGAGCTATCAAGTCTAAATTCCATCCGAGGGCCTCTTACCGCAGGTGCAGGAGCCACATCAGGAGACTCGATCTTTGGATGCTTAACACCATCAAATATTGGGCCTTTTAGGCTATATTTCTCTCCAAAAACAGAGACGAGGTTCTTATCCTATGTAAGTGGGTCTACGACCACCTTCGCTCAGGGGAAGTTCCGTTATGCATTATTTGCTGATGATACTCGACCTCTTCAGCATATCGCACAGGGCTATAACTTGTCAGGTGGTGCAGGGGTACACCCAAATAAGGAAGATGTTAGTGCGGTCACTACGGCATTATTCACTCAGGATTATGTAAGTGGAACGGTAGATTTATCAGGACACTATCTCCCTTCTGCTCTTCTTCCAAGTGATAGGGGGTCTCAAATATTCTTGGATGAAAGTGCAGCTAATGTGTTTGCTAATGCTAAACACTGTGCAGCCAAGCCACAAAGTGGGAGAGCAAATCCCAAAGTTAGCATATATAGATCCAAGACTACTACTGGTGGTGAAGGGTATGCAGGAACAGGGTCAACGGATGCCATAGGCTCTGGATTGAGATCAATTTCCATCTTTGATATTAGGAGACAAGTATGATATTTAACGAAAATAAGTTTAATGTATTTCAGCAGTATGCTGGAACAGGTGATTCAGGAGGCGATTCAGGAGGAGGGTCTCCTACAGTTAGTTTACCTACTCAAGATTCAACCTTAGGTGGTGGGTTAACTGTTTTTGATTCGCAGTTTAGCTTCACAGACCCTCCAAGATTTTATAAAGCTAACGATCCTTATTATTTTGAAGTAGACAATATTCCATTAAAACAGATTCATGAGAATTGTATGTGGTTAAGAGATCAAATTTTAGGTGCTACATTTGAGGTTTCGGGTGTAAGAAAAGAAAATATAGTTGATCTTAGGCCCTCTGTTACAGGAGATGATAGAGTTCTTCGTGTATCCCCTGGAAATTTTATAGGTAGAGTTAACTCAATGCCTCAAGGTGTGGAGTTGGAGGCTGCTGGCGCGGCTGATATTAATCGCCTTGGCTCTGGAGATGCAATTGACATTGCTAGAGATCGTGTTTATAAACCATACGGAACAAGAATAAATGATCCTGCTTGGAGAAAGTTGGTGGGTTCATTGACGGAAGGATTATTACAAGGTGTAGGTAATAATGGTCTCTTCGATCATTATCAACATCACCCCGTTAGAGAAACTTCATTCGATGGTGATGTTGATAGCTATAAGTTTAGGTGGGTAGCAGGAGGCGACTATGTTAACGAGAGCCAAAATTACACTATTGAAAACTTAACTAAATTTCAAACTGCTCTTTGGCAACAAGCTACCACTACTGATGATAACTACTGGCCTGGGCAAAGGCAGTTAGCGACTGATTTTTGTCGTAGATGGGGAGGAGTGTTTAGAACTTCGGTGGTTAATGTGGCTTCTACTCTTGAGGTAGTTATCCCTGAATTTATTGCTGACGATTATTCAGATAATGATTCCGTGTATGATCCTGAGGTAAGGATAGATTTAGTTTATGTTTATACAAAAGCTGTTGATAGCTTAGGTAATGTTAAAATTGCCAAAAGAGAAGGCGACTCTGTAAAATCTATAAGTAGTCCAATATTAGGTATTGCTAAGGGTGCAGGTGGAATTATCACAGCCAGAAATAATGCCATTGAAATCGCCACTGATCCAGACCAAATAGGTTCGGCAGAATGGAATGCTCAGGAGACTGTTGTAAACCGAGATAAGTATTATGATGGTGAGGGTGGAGTAGGTGGTGATGCTGTCGCTGCCACTATCTCACCTTTAGCAGATCAAATTGCTGCTACGGAAGATAATGCTTTTGCCAATGCTCCAACTTATAGTTTCCCTTCTCCTGACGATTTAATGAACTTGGCTCCAGCTATGGTTGATCGCTGGAGTGAGAATGCTTTAGAAACCATAGGCCAATCGGTCTTACCCATTTGTTATGTTATAGTAAAAAAGAATCAAGTAGCCGTAACTGCGGAAGACATCATTGATATTAGACCCTTCTTGCGTACTGCTGAGTTAGCTTACAATGAGAGGGCTGGAGTCGGAGGAGCAAACCCACCACTATCCCTTGCCAACCCAGCGGTAGGAAAAAGTGAATTGTACGGAGCCATTGAGCTTGTTCGAGACTATATGAAAGATTATATTGATGGCTTGGAAGGAGGGGGTATCCTTGCCTTTGCTGTCCCTAAACCTAGGGCTGTGGGGCGAGGACATTTTACTCAGGCTGATGTTGAGCAGTACCATATTTCAGATTCTACAACAGGGTATCAGGGAAAAGTTGCTTCATTCGGTGAGGTGCAATTCGCTTCTAATGACATTAGTAACTACCCTGAAACTGCGGAATATGCTACGGAAACTTGTTTTGCTTCTGTAAATAATGGAGATCAAAGCATAACAATGATACCTGGAATTTACGAGTTTGAATTAGATTTAGTTATGAGAGGTGGTGGTGGAGATCAGAACTGCGAATTTTACTTAGAGATAGTCACGATACAAACGGAGGTGGGTCCAGACACTGTGGCAATTCCACTTTATCCCACCACCTCCGATGATAACTATCAGGTAAAAACAGGTTGTGTTGGAGTTGGTAATGATTCAGCGGGAGGGTCGAAGGAAAATCCCCAAGGAATAGCAAACATGCTAGCGTTAGTTACCATACCTTCACCAATGACAGTTAATTTTAGATCTCAACTACGGACGTATGGGTCAGGCAATGAGGCTAGATCGTCTTCATACTTTGGAGATTTGTCTTTCTCAATAACAAGAATTTCAAACTTAGACGGAACTGAAACCACTATTAGATAATCATGACAAATTATGCGGACTGTATAACAGCGCAGCCAGGTGCGTTTCTTGCTGGTTTAGATGACCCACCTCCACCAACAGACTGCATAATTTGTCCAGAAAAGTATATTCCTGATGTGGATGAGGCTCCAGGGAGAATTCCTTTACCTCCTCCTGATGTAAATGTCACACCTCCTGATATTGATTATCCTGAAGATATAACAATTATTATTCCTGCTGGTGATGTTGGTGGTGGGTATGAAAATCTTGTGACTGATGATGAAACTTTAGCCAAGTTTTCATTTACAAGTTTTTCTTTGTATGATGTTCCTAGTTATGAGGGTATTACTGATCACGTTATTTTGGAACCCACGGGTAGAAATAGTTGGCAAGATAGTGTTGTAGAAAGGGAGGTCTTGGTTCTTGGCGATCAACTTCTTAATATTCCAGGGGGCATTTCGGTTAAACTAACTGAGCTTCCAACTTTAGGTAATGATACTCTACCACAGTTCGAAATAACCTACCCTACAACTCCAGAAGCTCTACAATACTATATAAACAACCCTACAGGGTTTTTGTGGTGTACTTTTGACATCTCCTATACAGCGGATCTTTTAAACGACACTCCCGATGTTGGTCGATTTGAGGTGTATAGAGAAAGAGTGGTGCTGGGGGCTGAACTAACGTTTAGCGGTGGAAACCCTGAAGACCCATTAGTTAACTTCCCTCCTGTTGTTGATGTGTATTTTAATTCAACCTCACAACCAAACACTACAGTTCAAGCTAATCCTTGGGATTTAAAAGGACAGCAAGTTGTCAGCCATAGTATAGCAGCCTTTCCACCTGCAACAGATTATGACGAGACTATTACATTCGATCCAGTAAATGGCAGGTTAACACTTCCAACGGAATCAGAATTTTTAAATAATCCTTTGATTGGGGTGAGACTTGCTTTAAACTTTAGTGAATCTGATACTACTAACCCAACTATAGGAATTAATTCAATTAACGATGGTCCTGTTGCACCTCCTGTTTTTTCTTACGTCAATACTGAAACAGGAAGCATTGAGCCAGGGGTGGTTTTTTACGAAGATCCTACTGAAAACCCCCCCAGCAATATGATTATTCCAACAGAATGGAATTTTAATGGCAATCCTGCTGATTTAGAAAAGTTTACGGTATACTTATCCTATGTTGAGCAGGGGTGTGGTGGTTTAGGCGTTTGTTGGCCTGAAGAAAACGCAGGAGGAGCTTACGCAAACACGGTTCATTTTAATCCTCTTACAGGGGTGATTACATTAGATCCATGGCTTATTAACCCTGGAACAATTAATATGAATGATTTGCCTGGAGATCTTGTCCTTCAGTTTGATTATATTGCAGACGATCCAAAGAACAATGTTTTTGTGTCTATCACAATACCGTTAGAGTACGAAGAATTTACAACTCTTGCCTTTACAGGGGGAGGACCTGGAACGACCACTGTAATGAGTAAGAATACGGGCAGGCCTTTGGTGGTTCCTTCTAATTATTCGGCACTAAAAGGCACAGGAAATTTTAATTTATCTAGGAAAAAAAATGTTGCGGCAGGAGTTGTCGGTAAAGGTATCCTGAGCATAGCGTCAGTGGATTTCCCAGAGAAAGATAACCTTCTTAAGCTAAAAAATACTCAATATTATGATGGTATTACAAGTACTAACTTTACTTTTTATACAACTCATTCATTTTCTCCTGATCTTTTGCTTGGAAATAAAGATAACTTAGATTTTTCTGTTACAGGCAGCACTCCCAAAAAAACAATTTTTAATTCTCAAGTTGATTTTACAATCCAAGAAATCCAAAAAATTAATGAAAACCCTGAGGGTTACGATGATTTTGTTTATAATTCTATTACTTCAGATAAGGTGAAGAAAAGCTTATCTCAAAAAACTAGAAGAGCTTTATCGTACAGGTATAATTTAGATGGGTCAAAGCTTGTAGACACGATAGCCAATGCTACGTTGCAGTCGTTAATTTCTAATGATGGGAGTTTAACTGAAGAAGAATTAGACAGTGTTGTGGGGAATAGTAATGCAAAACCACTAAGGCTTAGTTCTAATACAGCAATCAATAAGGTTAATGCAGCCAATTTATTTTTAAATAATTCTTTTTCTCTTAATCCAAATCACTACAATATTCTTGATAAAAATAGAATCTTAAACTGGAAAGTACTAGCGGAAGAGGTTGACAAGCATATTATTTTTAAAACCTCGGAAGGAACGGAGACAACAATTTACATTCCTAATAGTGAATTAATCACAGTTCACACCTCTACGGGAGTGGAGCATACATTAGAGATGCAAGATGGAGATTATTTTCAGGCAAACACCGTTACAGGGGATGATCGCTTAACAGTTTATTCAAATCAAAAACAAGCTGTTGCCATGTCTAGAGAGGATTTAGCAAAAGCTTCAAGGTTAGCAGGAGGCTCTCAGTATATGGATCTCACCTGCACCTCAATAGACACCAATCTAGTGGAGTTAAATGTTGATACTACTGGGTCAAGAGCAGAGTACTACTTTTTAACCATAGATAAGACTACCATAGAAAGCTCTCCTACAGACGATATGTATTTTAAATCTATACAGGCCACTTATGATTATAAGACATCTGAGTCTGAAATTAATTCATTCATAAAACACAAACTTCCTTATGCTATGATAACGTTAAGGTCTGATGATATAATATTCAATCATTTAGAATCTTCACAAAAAGCAACGATTGAAATTAATCAGTTTACTCTTGATAATTTTACAAATAACTCTTCTAAAATATTACCGACTAGAATCCCGTGGTATATAATCATAATCCCTTCCGATAAACAAAGTATGGTCCCTGTCTACAATAGATCAAAAATGAAGTCGTTTAATTCTAGAACCATAAGGGTAGGTTTGTCACCTATCGGTAACACCACAGTAGATGGAGGTGAGTTTGCTGGTATTACAGAAACAATTACCACTACAGAAGGTGTGAACTTTAAACCAGACATTAAGGGGAACACAATATATAAAGAAAATAGAGAATACTCTTTGAACTCCACGGCATTGACAAATATGCCTAAGTACAAAAATAATGCAGAGAGCCTACCAAGAAAAGTCCACCCTACTAATAAATTATTAGAAAAAATAAAAGACTTAAAAACAAATAACTCTTTAACGACTAGAGATAAAGTAACTTTTTATGATTTGTATTCTCGAATGAATCCTTCTGAATTTAGGGCATTAGAAAGCGATCAGTTTAACTACGACGAATTTTTAGGCAAACTAAGAATCAACAAAGTAGCAGAGACTAAACAAATCAATACTGATAATTTTGTTAAAGTTAAAGAAGTTGCTATTATTAGTAATCGAGAAAACCCAGAGATTCTTCCGAGTGATAGCAGCACGGTGTTTAATAAATCTAAAACTAATGCTGAGGACGCAGGTACTCCCGTAGCAGCGCCAGAAGATCGAGGAGGGGGGTTATTCCCCACACCGTAGATGCCTAAAGTAGAAACAGCAACCTTGGCAGCAACATGTGGACACTCTCAAACAGGGAGTTCTACAGTAAAAGCAAACGGTAACGGTGTATCTAGAGTGGGAATTGATAAAGCTGTTGGATTGATTGACGGTCCTGGGAGCCAGTCTGTTTTCGTAGAAGGTTACAGTGTTTCTTTGCCTGGGGATTTAATTGTTCCTCACGCACCTTGTGGTAGTCCTAGCCCTCCACACTGTAACGCAAAGACCAATTTAGGGGGGACTGCAAATGTTTTTGCGGGTATTGGGTTTACTATTGGCCCAGGAGGAGGTATAGGAGAGCCTACGGGGTTAGATGCTCCTGATTTAAAAGTTACGAATATAGAAATTGTACCTAATATAGTTTCTGCTAATCATCCAACAATAAATGAAACTCATTATGTTGGAACAATTGATATTAATTATACAATACAAAACTTTGCTCATGAGGCAGAAGCGTTCAATATTGGTTTGTGGAAAACACCAAATGAAGGCCCTTGGATCCTCCATACAGAAGATATTTCGCTATACCCCGCAGGAGTTGAGTTGCTAGAAACGGATAGGATTGAAGGAATAGCCGCAGGAGCTATACATGAGGGTTCTATAACGTTAACATCTACTCCAAGCAATATAATTCAGGATTGGAGCATAAACAATACCCCAGTATTGTATGTTATCTACCCAGACATTGACAAAGAGTTAATTGAACCTGATGAGGATAACAGTGCCTTATCTAAACCCTTTAACGTAGTTTATGCGGGACCATAAAAAAACAAAAGCAAAAAAAAGTTACTCTTTTTTCGTTCGGTATATAAATAATTAAGAGGGCTATCCCCTCAATAATTGGAGTTATAAAATATGAATTTTAATCAAAATGTAGACAGAGAAGTAGTTGATGCTATTCTCGAAAGTTCCCTTTGGAAAAAAGCCAAGGTTGATGTTGTAAGTAGAGAGTCTCTGGTTGAGTCTTCAGAAGAAGAGGCTATTGGTGATATTCCTGAATACGCGAACAAAAAAATCGCAAACGGATACGAAGAGCCTGAAAATATTGAAGAGACTGAGGAAGAGCAGCTTTCCTTCACTTTAGATGATCTTCAGTGTGTTTTAGATAATCTTGAAGATGATGATCTAATGGAACATGCCCTTAGTATGCTTGAAGTTTTTGATGTTGCTTACGAAAATATTTCGGAAGAAGGTGACGAAGACGAAGAAGAGGACGAGGACGAAGAAGAAGAAGAGGAGTAGTAGTAGAAATGCAAGAACTTGATATTGCAAATTTTGCTGCTAATCTTCTAGAGCAGGATATTTCTAAAGGGAAGCCTGCTCAATTTCGAGCACCACTTTCCCCTGATGCTCCTGATGTTTCTGAAGTTAATGTTCCTGATGATTTCGCTTCCACGGTTCTGTCTCAAGGTCATTGGGATAAGGCTCGCGTAGAGATTAATGAAAGTTTAATCCGAGAGCCTTCTCCAACGCCTAGGCAGCCTTCTGTTTCAGAAGTAAAACCTAGAGAAGACAAGGAGCGCACTTTTTCTTTAAACGAAGGAAGCCTATACAAGAGGCATCTTTTAAAAGAGTACAAGAAAAAAGTTTCTGACTTAGAGGAATTGGTTACAGAGATGACCACAGTAGGTATGTTGGGGGTTGGTCCTGGACCAGCAGCCACAAACCTATCAGTTTCTAAAAAGAAGAAGGTTAAAAAAAGAAGAAATGTCTTGTCTTCTAGACTTAGTAAGCGAAGCTAGTCTTTGCGAAAGAGATCAAAGAGCGGAAAAGCGTGGTAACTATCACACGCTTAAAGACGGCGTGGTTTCTGCAAAAAAATCTAAAGTAAAAAATTATCCCAGCATCAAGATAGCCCTAAGACGGGGTTATCCTGGGCAAATATTTTCTACTAAAGGAGCCGCTAGGTTATACGTTACTAGCAAATCTGGTTGGGGTAAAAAAAGTTCAGGCAGGATAGCTAAAGGCTTTACGCCTGGATCGGCAACCCCCTCTTCTAAGTGGGACAGTATAAAAGGTCACGCAGTTCGGACCATGAAAAAACACGGGAAGCAAAAGTCTCGAAAATTTGAAAAGTATAAGGTAGATAAAAAATGATTTTAACAGACACGTTTATTGTAGAGAATGCAGAATTAGTCACGGAGCAACGTGGTGGAAAAAATACTCGTATATTGCGTGGTATTTTTGGTAGGTGTGATGAGAAGAACAACAATGGTCGTGTTTATTCAAAACCTATTTTAGAAAGAGAGGTTACGAGAATTGCAGACGCAATGACTGAAAGAAGGCTTATGGGAGAGCTAGATCACCCCAGCCATGATTCTGTGAAGTTAAGCAATGTGTCTCACCTTATCACCAACTTAAGTTTTAAAGGTAATGAATTAGTGGGAGAGTGTGAACTATTAGACACTCCCTCTGGTAAAGTTGCTCAAGCCTTAGTAGAAGGTGGAGTTAAAGTGGGTATTTCCTCTAGAGGAATGGGGACTTTGTCTGAACAAGCTGATGGAACAAAAACAGTTAATGAGGATTTTAAGTTGGTAACTTTTGATCTAGTTGCTGACCCCTCTACAAGAGGGGCTTTCCCTGGCATGTCAGAATCCACTCAATCCTCTTTGGTAGAAGAGATCGTCAAGGATACTTTGGATAAGGCAGCTAAAGAAAAAATCTTTACAACTATGCTTAAAACAAAGATTAGAGAGAAAACAGAGAAGCTTGGAACATTCGATATGAATCAAGCCCCTGCAAATTTGCTTACCATTCCAGAGCTACAAAAGAAGGCTGAGAAAAAAACAAAACCAGGAAGTGATGAGGATCCACTTAAGGATTATGAAGATTTTTATCATTATAACTCAGGTAAGCCAAGAAAGAAAACTACCCGAGGCTATGATAATGCTGAGACAGTAACCTCAAACCCTGAGGTTTCAGAAAATAAATATGCCCAACTCAAAGGATTGTTTGAAAGTAATAAACCAGCTAATGAATTTAGTGTCCTTTCACACGTTTTATCTGAAGGCCTTTCTCGTAGAGGAGCAAAAAAGATGAGAGATGCTGGTTCAGCTACCGCAGGTAAGACTCTTGGTGGTAGAGTAAAAGACGCTATGGCTAGGCAGGGCTTTTTAGGCAAGAAGGCTGCTATAAAAACAGGTAAAAAAGAGGGTGAGATGATTGCCCAAAAATGGCGCAGTAGAAAAGCGCCCTACAACAAGTAGAAAAATTTAGAAAAAAATAACCTCTTTTTTTGAGAGGTCTAAATACTTATAGACACGGAGTTTAATTATGAATAAATTTGATGATATTTCACAGCTTCTTCCCGAAGGACTTACAGAAGAGACGGTTACCGAAATCGCTTCTTTGGTTAATGATGTTATTTCTGAAGAGGTTGAGAACAAAGTTAAGGACTTAGAAAATAAAGTTCATGGTTTTCTTAGAATGAAAATTGATGAGGTAAAAGACCATGCTATTTCTGAGCTAGAAAACGAAAACGAGACTTACAAGAACGCTCGAATCTTTGAATCACTAAAAGCTTTAATGGCTTTAGAACTAAACAGTAAGGACGATGACACTGCTGTATCTCAAATGCGAAATGAGTTTGAGGAGATTCAAGAGGAGAATGGAGTTCTTATCCGTGAGTTAAACGGAGCACTTACTGAATGCTCCAAAATGGAAAACACCCTAAAAGTACTTTCAGAGAAAGTTGAACTTTTAGAGGATGAAAGAATGGACCTACAAGAGGCAGTTGTTGCCTTGGAGGAATCCACAGTGTTGCCTTTCGAAAGTACAGAAAGAGCAGTAGTTATCTCAGAACAAAATGATTTTGAGGTAGCGGACACTATTAGGAATGAGCCTCGTTTACAAAATAACGAGTTCATTAATGAAGATATGATGGCATTTATGCCCTTCAAAAAGTAACGGAGAATTTTTTACATGGATAATGTTGATATTAATGGCAGTGTTGCCGAACAAACAATGGAAAAATGGTCTCCTGTATTAGAAGGAATTGATAGCGATTACACAAGACGGGTTACTGCCCAACTTCTTGAAAACCAAGCCAAAGCAATTCTTAATGATAAGCTTACCGAATCTTTCGGTGCTGGCGACAATGGCGCACTCAACTCTGTTGGTCGCCTCGGTACTTTCCAGAAGTTTGCATTCCCTCTTGTTCGTCGCGTCTATCCTGAGCTAATTGCCAACAATATCGTTGGCGTTCAGCCTATGCAGGGACCAGTTTCGCAGATTTTTTACCTTGGTAACTCTCGTAGAGATGGAAGCAATGGTGAAGAACTAATTTACAGCAAGTATAACATGACTTACAAAGGTCTTGTCGCACAACCTATTTTCGATCAAGGTAACATTGATGTAGACAGTAATCACTTTGCTAGTGGTATCGCTACTGACAAGCTTATCGGCGGTAAAGCTGGTGCTACTGGCGCTACCGAAGCTGGTGATATGGCAAACTTTGGTGATGGTTCTGGTACTCCTTCAAGTACTGTTGGAGGTCAGATTGCTAACTTCCCAACCGATCAAGATGGTGGTGGTAACAGAAACTTCGCCGCTGCTGGACCTGCTGCCCTTCTAGGCTTCAACGTCTCTGCTGGTGAGCGCCTTTCTGGCTCTGGTATTCCAGAGATGCTCTTCAACATTGAGCAGCAGCCTGTCGCAGCCCGTACCCGCAAGATGAGAGCCCTTTGGACTCTTGAGGCTTCTCAAGACCTTAAGGCATACCACAACCTCGACCTTGAGCAGGAGCTTACTGACCTTCTAGGTAAAGAGCTTCGTCTTGAGATTGATCGTGAGATCATCGAAGATGTGAGAATGCTTGCTTACGGTGTTGGCAACAAAGGAACCTTCGGTTTCGGTGATGTAGATGAGCAGTTCTGGAGCAAGCAAGCCCTCGATCAGTCTAACACCGCTGCTGGGCACTCAGGCAGCAATGGTAATAACTTTAGCTTTGCCCCTGACATGACTGGTGCAAGTGGCTTTGATTACGACTTCACTGGCAGGTATACTCAGGACGCTGGCACTTACGACAATGTTTTCGTGCTTGATTTCGCAAGTTCTGCTCTTGATTTTGCACCTCAGCACGTTGGTCACGTTTACGCTAACTTGATGGCACTTTGCCAGAGAGTTGCTACTGACATCTACAAGACTACACTTCGTGGTCCTGGTAACTTCCTTGTTTGCTCACCCACTGTTGCAGCAATGCTTCATGCAGCGGCTAAACTTGAAGGTGGTGTCCTTAAGCAAGACGGTCCTACCAACATGACTGGTGCTAGAGTTGAGTACAAAGGTAAGCTTGCAGGTCAGTTCGACCTTTATGTTGACCCAATGTACCCTGAGGATGAAATCCTCGTCGGTTATAAGGGTGCTAACGCAATGGATTCAGGGTATGTTTACTGCCCATACATTCCCTTGCAGCAGACCCCAACTATTACTGATCCTGATACCTTCCAGCCTCGCAAAGGTATCATGACTCGTTACGGTAAAGCAGCCGTGTCCCCTGCCTCTAGATTCTACAGAATCATTAGGCTTGTCGGTCCTACTGCCAACTACCTCTTCACACCATTCCATCAGGTGAAGACTAACTCCTTCGCATAAGCTTAAGAGTTAAGACTTAAAAACTAAAAGGGGGGTAGGAGCATTTATTGTTCCTACCTCCTTACTTTTTTTAGTACAATCATAAATGTATAAATATCAGAGCAAATGTAAGTTTAGAATGCTAACTACTATAGGGGATAAAATAGTAGAAATTCGTCCTAAACAAATTATTGAGTCTAATACTAAGTTAGATAATAAATTTCTTTTTCCTTTAAATAAGATGAGTGACCCTCATTATAAAAGAGAAAAGAAGGCAAAGGTAGAAAATGACAAACATACAAGCAAGCCACCCACAAATCCCAAAGCCTGAGATTAATGGATATGGAACAAGCTTTGGTGATTATGGTGGGACAAACCTAGAAAATTATGTTCCTACAGGTGAGATAGACGCTCCTAATTTAAATAGATTAACACTTCAAGGGGCTACTGAGTTCACACAGTTTGAAACTTATATAAAAGATTACATCATGGGAATGCTTGGCTTTCCTATTGTTAGAGTGGAGTTAACCGACTTTCAAATTAAACAATGTGTTCAAGAGGCCATCACTAGAATTAATTACCATGCTCCTCTATGGGCACTTCAGTATGCTTCTTTTGATGCCTCTGCTGGACAAAACGTATACGAAATTCCGTTATATATTCTTCACAATTTAGAGTATGTGTCGTATAGAAAGACATTGATGACTATTGCTGCCCAGGCAGGCACACTAGAGTTTGATTTCTTTTTAAAGTATTTCCAGGATAATTTTCTCTTTGGTGATATGAATGTGGCTGATTTTTACCAACTCCAACAGAACATGGAAATGTATCGTAAGATTCTGAGTCAGGATGGTGGATTTAATATTGTTGGTGGGAAGTATCTTCAGATATACCCCTCCCCAGCCATGACTCCCGAGCGTGTTATTTTAGAGTTCAGAGCATTCGATTCAAATACAATTCAACCCGCATACTTAAACTGGATGCAGCGGTACGCATTGGCTGTAGCAAAGGGTGTTTTGTCTCAAATTAGAGGGAAATTTGCTTCTGTACCCTCACCAGCGGGTGGCGCGTCTCTAAATGGGGCACAATTAATGCAAGAGAGTCAGCAAGAAAAAGAGGCTTTAATACAAGAACTTCTAAATGAAATAGAGGAGCCTCCAACCTTTAGCACATATTAATAAAAAATGAAAAAGAAACCAAAAAAAACACGTTGTTGGAAGGGATACAAGCCTACGCCTGGGGTAACCCCTTATGATAAAGGGTCTTGCATGAAAGAGAGTACATATCAGAGGATAGGCAGATTGATTGCAGAGTTAAAAAGCCCTACGGCTCACAGTATAGATGTTTTTCAAAGGGAGCTAGGGAACGCTGGGGCTGGGGAGACTAAAAGGGGTAAGGCTGCGATAAAAGCAAGTGATGAGGCTAAAAAGAGACGCCAAAGAAGATTAAAAGCTATCGGAGAGGCTACCGCTGCTTGGCAGAAGAAATCGGGAAAGAATCCAGAAGGTGGACTTAACCAAAAAGGGGTTGCTTCCTACCGTGCTGCAAATCCAGGTTCTAAATTAAAGACTGCTGTTACCACTAAGCCCTCCAAGTTAAAGAAGGGTAGCAAATCTGCTAATAGAAGAAAGTCTTTTTGCGCTCGTATGAGTGGCATGAGAAAGAGACAAAAAGCCAGTAACAATACTGGCAATGATCGTCTAAGCCTTTCTCTGAGAAAATGGAATTGCTAATGAGCAATAATAAAGATTTATACAAAGTTTCAACTGAGATGCCTCAACTTCCTGAGTTAGAAGGCAAGAGCCAACTATCTTTTTTTGATCAAGAGAACGCAGACATCAATTTATTTAACTTAATTGATGATGAGTTAATTCGTATCTCTGGTTCAGAGCTTTTGTATTATAAATTTTATCGCACAGAAGAGTACGATGAGGTTTACTTAGAATCTAGATCTAAACCTATTGCTAGTGATCCTATTAATGTTTATGGTCATTACGAGCCTAAACCTGTTGAACAAAACTTGAGCGAGTTTGGTTTAGAGCTAACCAACGACCAAGTATTTGTGTTTAATAAAACCTACATTGGTAACAAACTTAACAGGGATCCTCAAGCAGGTGACATTATTAAACCTAAATTCCAAAACCAAAAATACGAGATATTTGAGGTTCAAGAGGATAGCTTTCAAATTTATGGTGTTTTTCATATTGTTTGTGCTGCTAAACTTCTTCGTGATGAGATTGATATAGTTGACGAACCTTTAACTAAACTAAGTGATGACGTTGGAGGCTATGCGGACCTTGGCTAATAACTTTAGAGAATCAGTCTTGACAGAGAAGACGTACACTGGTAGCTTTGACGCTGGGGCTTCAAGCGTTGGGTCAAAAATTACCTCAAGTGAGTATATTATTAATCTTTTAAATACCATGGAGAAGAAGGGCAACACTTCGGTCAATGTGTATAAAGAGATTGTTAGGTTTTTGATTTATAAGTTTAACAACATGGTTTACATAAACTATGAATTGGAGCCCGTTGAGGTGAGGTGTAAGTATGGAAACCCAGAAAGAACTATCGCCAAGTTAACGGAGCATGACAATCACACGTTACCTCTTATTACAATATCACAAAATAGTATTGTGGAAGCTAATGATAGGCGTAGGAATAAGGCCTTATTCACTAACGAGACTATTTGGGACGAGGAAAAACAAAAGGCTCAAAGGGTTATTGGGTGGTGTGATAGGCCAGTAACCATTCAATACAATTTAAATATTTGGGCAAAGTATATGGAGGACTTGGACCAACTAGCACAAAAAGTTCGAACTGTTTTTAACCCAAACCTGACACTGAAGACAGCCTTTACGAATGACAGCCCTGTGTTTTTAGAATCAGAAGATAATAATTACAGTTTTACTTTAGCCGACAGAGAAGATAGGATTCTTAGGAAAGCCTTTACTCTTAATGTTGAGACGTATATTAAAAGTCCCAAGTACAAAATAACCTCTACTGGAAAAATGGAAGAGATTAATGTGGAAGGGGACATTTATTGAAGGTAAAAATTATTTCTAAAACCATAATTAGATCCGCTACATATAAGTAGAAAGGTTAATTTATGAAATACATTAAAAACGAATCATTACAACGCTTAGAGTTATACTTAACTACAGAAAAAGGAACAGAGAGAGTTTGGATTATGCCTAGAGAGGTATTAGCGGTCCCTGCGAATTCTCTATCCGAACAAGTTATAAACCTTTCAAAAAGACGAATGCTAAAAATTCGCAATGCTTAGGAGATAAATTATGGTAAACTATGTAAGTCCTGGTGTCTATGTAATAGAAAAAGATCTGAGTGATTACACCCCCTCACTTAACCCTACAGTCGTAGGTATTGTTGGTTTTGCTAGTAAAGGAAAGCCTAATAAAGCAACGCTAATTACTAGCCAACAGAAGCTGGTGGAAACTTTTGGTGAGCCTAGGGAGTCTCTTCCTGGTCAAGGGCTTGAAGGTGCATTAGAGATCCTAGAGACCTGTAATCAGCTTTACTATGTTCGAGCTTTAGACACAGCGACCGCCACTGATTCAAGTGGAATGGTTACTTTGGGAGCTTGTCCTGCTGTTGCTATTAGAGAAAATGGCTACGGAGTTACCAACCCTCTTTATCTCAAAGTTCAAGTAACAGACAATGCTGGAACCAATCAGTATACTTCTGAAAAGACTTTCGCTATTCCCGCTGGAACAGGCACAGGCACACAAGCTCAGGCCATCGCCTCTGTAGTCGGAGGTAGCTTAGACAACGCAGCAGTTGGATCTTACTTCGCTACTGATGCCTCTGCGGTAGGTGGCGTTAAAGCTAATCTATCTGAAGTTGGTGCATCAGGTCCCACCTCAATTGCTTCCTCTGTGGGTAACTTCATTGTCGGAAACTTTGCAGGTGAAAATGCACAGCTTACAGTTAAGGCATACACCGACTCCGCATACACCACGGATGCTTCAGCGATTTATCTTTTGAACGCATCTGGCTTTGCCAGTGGGGCCTCTGGTATTTGGCCTTATGGTCAGCACCCTGTAAATGGTGTGGCGACAACAGTTGAAGGGGACACCTCTGGTCCTGGATTCCCTTCTGCAACCGTAAATGGTTGGACGTTCAAAAAAGCCGTTGCTGATGGGTTTAGTTATACTACAGAGTCGTTATTTGAAGGAACAGGGTATTCCCTCTCTACTTTAACAGACGGCACAGTTATAGGAAATTCAATTACTATTCAAGATTTAGGTAATAGAAATAATAACCTACTGATTAATGATGGAGGCTCGGTAGCTGAGTCCTTTAAGGTATCTCTTGCTGCCTGCGGATCATTTGTTGAAGATGTAATTAATACAGGCGAAGTTGATAATGTAGTTTCAGACTACATTAAAGGTAACTTAACCGTAAGTGGGGCAGACATGACTGGAATTACAGGGCTTTACGCTTACTGGACTCAGACCAGTGGAATTTATGCAATGAATAATGGTAACTTCCTTAGAGGCAGTGGTGGTTACTGGAAAGCGATTTCTGGGAGTCATATGAGTCTTGGAGAGGTCACAAATGCAGCAGTAGATGACCAACCAATTAACCCTCGATTCGTTAAGATGGTCGCTGGAACCTACGGTTTAAGTGGTGGAACTGATGGGGTTGGGAGTGGAGATTCTGAGACCACTGCTTTAGTTGGAGTTACTTCCCCAAGTAGAACAGGAATGCAAGCCCTTAATGATGATGTCATCCCAATCACAATGGCTGCTGTTCCAGGTATTACCACTGAGTCGGTTCAAAACAATCTGGTAACACTAGCGGAAACTACAGGGGACTTTTTAGCAGTCTTGGGTACGCCTCTCGGTGTTGGTGGAGTTCAAGATGCAATTGACTTCTCAAATGGTCTTACGACTTATAGATCAGCCGCTCTTAACAGTTCTTATGCTGCGCTCTACTTCCCACAGATTAAGGTGTTCAATAGCTACTTAAGTAAAGATATCTGGCTTGATCCTGCTGTCTTTGCTCTCAGGCAAATGGGGTTCACTGATTCCGTTGCTGATCTATGGTTCGCTCCTGCTGGTTTTGTCCGAGGACGCATTACAAAAGCTATAGATACAGAGTACTCAATTAATCAAGGCGACAGAGACTCAATGTATAGTGGAGGTAACGTAGTAAACCCAATTGTTAACTTTGCTCAACAAGGTATTACAATCTTTGGACAAAGAACTACACAAAGAAGCCCCACTGCATTGGATAGGGTTAATGTTAGGCGCTTAATGCTTTATGTTAAGGCAGTAATTAAAGCTTCAACTCAGAGATTTATCTTTGAGCCTAATGATAAGATTACTCAGGAAAGAATTACAGCTTTATTGGTTCCCTTGTTCGGGGATATCCAATCAAGAAGAGGTATCACAGAATTTAAGGTTATTTGCGATGAGACAGTAAATACTCCTGTAAGGGTTGATAGAAACGAGCTATGGTGCAAGGTGCTAATCAAGCCCACTAAAGCAGCAGAAGTATTAGTGTTCGAGTTGAACCTAACAAGCCAAGCAGCAAGCTTATAAAAAACAAGGAAATAAATTATGGCAAGCAAGTATTTTTTAGACGGTGATGGTGGTCAGAACAGAGATGTGGGCGTACAAGGCATTCGACCTGCAATTTCAACAAAATTAGACTCAGTAAGAGCTTATCAGTGGGAAGTCACATTTGACTTTCCTAACGGGAGAGGTGCTGAGGAGCTTAACAATATCAAGAAACCCATGACCTTAGCCGCTAAACAAGTTAACGGTTTAGGCTTTAATGTTGAAGATATTGAAGTTAATAGGATTAACGATAAGGTTTACTATCCTGGTCGCGTATCTTATGAGGAGGCTGTTATTACTTTTGATAATCTCTTAACAGCAAAGGTGGACAAGCTTCTTTATGAAGTAATGAGTCAGACCTTTGATCCTAGAACAGGCGTTTTAGGTCATGTTGGTGATGATGGGACCACTTCCCCAAATGTTAAAGGTGAGATTCAACTTGTTCAACTTCACCCTGATGGCGCTCCTAGAAACGTAATTCGTTTGATGGGTGCATACCCAAAAGCTATTACTCACGGAGAGTACAATTATAGCACAAACGAGTTCCACACCATAGAGATGACCTTTCGTTACGATTACTTTGTTACTACAAGTAACGCGGATGGTGCGATTGGTGAAGGAATTCAAACAAACGCATAAGAATTTTACTACTTAGGTATAAACCCAACTCGTTTGGATGCGGGTTGGGTTTATTTTATAGACTATGATATGATATGAACTACTTTGATCAATTACTTGAAAGCTACTCACGATTAAAAAAACGTAACCTTGTATTGTCCGAACAAGAAGGTAAAGAGAAGGTGCAAACGGACAAAGAGAAAGTAGCAACTCAAGATAATGAGAAAGCGTTAAAGCTCTTTACAGCAGATTTTAATGCAGCAGATAATGAAAAAAATGATGCAAATCAGTCGGCAAGGGAAAAAGAAAACGCTCCGTATTATTGGAAAGCAGAAGTTAATACTCGTAGTAAATTAGGTGCGGCACTTGCAACTGATTCAGGTGGCGAAAAACCTATAGTAATTAAGGCTATATATAACCAACACCAATCTCAAGGGCAGACGGTAGATCAATTAAAACAATATTATTCAAAAGCGTACCAAGAATTAATAAACTATTACATGGGGTCTCAGTCAGATAACATGCAGTCTGCTTTGGATGGTGCAAGTTTAAAGGCTATTCAAAATATGCCTGGAGCTAAACTCAAAGAGGCCATAGTAGCTATGCTTCCAGAGGGTGATGTATCTGAAACTATACAAAATGCGATCCAAAGAATTTCATCCTCTATGACACAACTTCTAGCAAGTGCTAAAGGTGTTGCAAAAATGGCTGAGGATTCTGGCGAAAAAGAGAACTTCGCTGGCTGGGTTGAGAAGCCAGAAAAACGTGCTGTGGCGAATAATAGGTTATTGTCCCCAGCCTCGGAAGGTTATACTGCTCGCAATGCTATTAACCGATACATTGTAGGAGATTCAGGGCAATCAATCTCTCGTATTATTAGACAAGGAGCGACTGCTCGAATAGATCCCGAGGTTGGCCTAGTTTCCGAAGAACTCGTAAAAGACCCTAACTTTATTGCCGATGCATTAGATTCAATTACTGCTCTTTTTGATTTAGGGGGACCTGAAACACCGACTGATTCAAAAGCGAGATGCTTAGAGTTAAGCAGGAAGGTTATGAGGAAGGGTAAACAACTCGTATTTATTACTAGTCCAGGGGCTAAAGGACACGATCAAGGTATTGTGATGCCAGATAACAAACTCCTTACTTACGTTGCCAAAAATGTTGAAAAGAGATGTGGTACTGAAATCGAAGAGGTTAAAGTAAAGTACGATGCCAACACGCTTAATTCTGTTCGAGGTCCTGCCTTTGAAACAGGTATCGTAGGTGCTTCTATATTTGGGTCAATAATAAATGAGAAAGATGAACTAATGAAAGAAGCCGTTAGTAATGATTTAGTTGGTTGGATGAATGCAGAACTGAATAAGGATGGTAAAAAATTCACCGCTTCCATGGCTGCGCTCAAAAGATTTAGAGACTTAGATGCTGCGGAAGATATTCAAGGAGCGGCTCTAACCGAACTCTTTGAGGATTTTGACAGATTAACTAATACCCCTACCAAATTCAGAGCGTTTATGGAACTTATCACTAATCTTAGACAGATACAACAAGACTCGATGGATATAGGTGCTGACATGGCCTTCCCTGTAGCAAAAGAAAAGGGAGTAGGGTATTCCGATGATACGATTAATTTGTTTAGAGACAAAGCAAAGGCTGATGCAGGTGCAAAAAAGATTGGTCTTGAAGATGGATCAGAAGAAATAACTATCGGAGAATTAAGGAAGAAAGACCCTGTTCTTACTGCGATTTATGAAAAAATGTATTTCCCTGGTGGGGCTCCTGACAATACGATTATTTATAGAGTAGGTGAAGGGGTAAAAGCCTATAAAGGTAGAGGTCAGCGTAAGGTTGGAGAGGTAGGAAGACTTGAGCGAAGGTCTGATGTTGTTATGAAGGCTGGGATGATAGCCCCTAAAGGTACTGAAAAAACTACGTATACCGACGAGGATGGGGTAGTAAGAAAGAAGAAAAAGGGTGATCCTAAGGAATACTATGATGGTAAAACTGAGTATTTGTTAGAAGAATATAACCCAGGAACCGCTCAAGTAGTCCAGAAAAGGCTGTGGGGCGCTCAGAAGATCTCCCAAAAGGAAGGGTTATTAAGTGCTCAAAGATACCAAGAAAATGTTTTAGATACCATTAAGAATGAGATTGATACTCTTTTGCCCTCTGATATGAGTGTGGTCATAGACGATGATGACAATATAGTAAATTTAAATTACGACACTTTTGAATCAGAGATGGAGAGTCGTATTTCTAACCTCAGTTTTACTTCTGAGATGAGGCTAACACTACAAACAATCTTTCATAAAGGCGATACAAAGAAGAATTTAAAGGATAAAAATGTTCGTATAAGAGTAAGGGAAGAACTTACTAGATTGGTTATGAATGCTAAACAGTACAGTGATATGAAGTATGATAGCACTGACGTAAATAGAATAAAAGATAGAAAAGATGCTAAAAATAGTTTAGCTTATACTGTACAAATGTTCGGTGGAGTTAAGCACGATAGTACTATTACAAGCATGACTATAGAAGCTGAAAAGTCAATTCTTGTAACCTCGCATATGAAGACAGTAAATAAATATACTAATGGGCTTCTTAGGACTGAGGCAGAAGACTATGACCCTGAGGAGCAAGGAGCAATTTATCCTGTGTTAGCTGGTGATGGGTATTCTATCAACTTAAAAGATAGACAAAATCCAAAAAGAGACCTCACTATTGGAACCTATAGATCAGGAACGACTAAAGATGCAGCTAATTCTGGTACTGCTTTTGAAATAAGCAAGGAAGCTTTAGAAGAGTTTGCAACAGTAAATCAGACTATACAAGAAAAGAAAGAAAATAAAGATACTACCCCTGAATCCCAGAATAATAGTCTTATGGTTAGTTTCTTAAAAGGACAACAGCAGCTTTTTGAAAAATTATTAGCTAATTGATGAACCAGTTTTCTTTTTGATCAGCTATGATATCCTTTAGTTTATATATATTATAAGATTTATAGCCTAATGTTTCTATCTTATCTTTAAATATAGTTATTGATGGTATCATAGTACTAAACATATCTTTATATGTTATTACTAATATATCTTTTCTATCTTGTTTATATATTACCATAGGAACTTTACCTAGTTTCTCTGCATCATTTTCGCATTGCGCTATGAACTGCCATATCTTTGAATTGTAATCTAGTAGGCTGTAGATTGTTTGATCGTTGTAGCCCTTCTTGCATTCAATACAAAACTTGAAGTTTAATGGCGTAATTAGGTCCCCAGCGACTGTAATATGTTCAGGAAGATGTTGGTGGGTAGTAGCAAAAGCGCCACTCCCAGGAGTCCTATTGAACTCTTTTGTTTCAAACTGTTCATTCAGCATGTTGGCAACTAGACGCTCAAACGCTCCCCCCTTTGCTTTACTGTTCACTCGCTTCTTCTTTTTCAAAATTTTTGTATCAACTATATCCCTCATGTACTATTATACCTTGACCAGACATGGAAAAGAAAATTGTTTTAAACATTAAAGACTGGAAACTTAAACGGCTGGAAAGGTCGAACAACAGAATGAAACTACAAATAAAATTTAATAAAGAAGAGACGATGGCTGTTAAGAATTTCATGGAGATGGTGAAACCTCCTGAAATTTCAGAAGATGATTTTCTTAAAGGCCTATTTAAACTTGGAATTGAAACGATGGAAACAAAGCTCATGAAAGCCGTAGAGGATCATATGGAAGAGAATGATCTTGATGCTTCTTCTATTGGCATGAAAGCTGATGAGGTGAGAAAGGTAGAAGAAATTATTGTTCCCGTGGTAGGGGAAGTTTCAGAACTTAAGTCCGCTAAAGATACCAAAGATGAACTATAGACTAGTAAAGCTCGCAAAAGAAAATGATCTTAATCGTGAGCTAAGAAAGCAGAAAAAAGAGAGGGGAGATTTATCTATCCTCTTCATCTCGCCTTGGGACCCTTACTGCAAAACTCTAATGGAAAAGTTAGAGAGAAAAGCTAAGAAGGCTCCTGACACAGCACCTCCGCTGTACATTGTAGATAACTACAATATGCCACACTCGTTTGTTATCTTTAACAGTTCAATGCTCCCGCATTTTGTTAGGATTAAGAGAAACAAAGTGATGGGCGAGGACTACCTTCCTTTTATTTACAACAAGCTCGGCCTAGAATAAGTCTTTCTTCAGGTCAATATACGCCTCAATCTTCGCTGTATACTTTTTATTTTTTGTGTACAGGAGTTTGAGGTTGTTTAGTATAATAGTGGTGAAGTAATTGAATGCATTACCCATGTCAGGGTTAAAGTTTTTGAGTGTTTTCAGTATCAACAGGAAGCACTCTTGCTTCGCATCCTCTTCATCAACCTTAAACGAGAACCCTTTAATGATGTTAGTTATGAGAATATCAAAAAGCCCAAACAGGGCGTCCTCATGTTCCTCAGGGCTTTGCTTATATAATCTGATAAGGGTCTCAAATTTTTCATTGTCGATGTAATGCTTACCGCTCATAACTTATTATAGATGACCAACTTACACTCTTTGTATGCTAAGGATGATTGCAACCCTCATTGCGAAGGCTGCACCATCTTGGAAAAGAAAAAGCCCAAGTACTGCGTTTTGGATTATGAGCATTTAAATGCTTGTGATGTGCTTTTTCTGTCTGATTCTATCAAACACCGATTTGGATCCTCTTCTGCGTTCTCTAAACAAGAGCGGGAATTAATTGACGAATATTTTCCGAATAGTGATTACGTTATGGCTGCTGCTGTTAAGTGCCCTTCCGTTAAGGAGGTTGATATGTCTCCAAATAATATGGAAGCTTGCCGTAATCACTTGCAAGCTACCCTAGATAAAGTAAAGCCTCGCTTAGTTTTTGTTTGTGGGAACTTGGCGATGAAAATGCTCATAAAGAAGAGTGGCATTACTAGCAAAAGAGGTAAATCTTATGATTACAGCACTGACAATGGGCATACTTGTGTCGTTGTTCCTATCCTTCATCCTTACTCAGTGGTTAAAGAGCCTAGACATAGGCTCCTCTTCGAAACGGACCTCCGAAATGCATACGAAAAGTATATCCTCGAAAAGACTCACGAAGGGAAACTCGAATACAAAGTCTTAACTGATATTGACGAGGTGGTTCTTTTGTCGGAAGAGCTAAGAGATACTGATGAGACTCTTGCTATGGATATTGAGACAACGGGCTTAAACTTCCTTACCGATATCATTCAAACAATAGCTATCTCGTCCAGGAAAACAAATTGGGTTATCCCCGTAGACCACAAGGATTCTCCTTTTAAAAAGGGGGAGCCCTATAACGCTCTAATGCTTGAGAGTTTGCATAGGATATTGGAGAATCCCCGCAACAAGAAAGTGTTCCACAACGCTAAGTTTGACCTGAAGTTTCTTATCAATTACGGAATTAAGACTAAGAATGTGTGGGATACTAAGATCATGCACCACCTTCTAGATGAGAACCTACCTAAGAGCTTGATGGACTTGGTGAAGTTATACTTCCCTACTGAGTTGGAGAGTCTTTAAGCCTTACCCTAACCTATGATCTTGTCCCCGCAAAAATTTACCTCTCTTTGCAAGGGCTTTTTCTATCCTAGCTTTCTTGTCAGTACCAACCCATCTCTCCTTGGCTCTCTTCGCGCTCCCAGCATGTCTCTCAGAAGGGAGAGTTAACATATCCATAGGTTTTCCTTTCACACGACGATGAGTAGCTTGTCGAGTCCTACCATCTACTTGAGTATACTTCTGGTGCTTCTCATTTCTAGAGTCAGGAGAAAGTCTTGTAGGAGGGGCAAACGCATCAGGATCTTTCTTCATCTGCTTTGCCATACCTTCGATGTCCTGCCCTCTCCCTTGCTTCCTGGACCTGTCTTTTAAGCCTTGAAGAGAGGGCACAGATCCCGCAACTCCAGTAGCCGAGGTGCGATCATCCATATCTTTGTTTGAAACCTTATCTGGTCCAAGTTTTTCTGACCTACGGACACCATGCTTTGCTCTTTTGTAGTTATACCCTCCTCCTGAAATAATCTTACTAGGCTTTCCTGGCTCACCAATCAATTCTCCCCCTACGTCCTGTGTCTGCTTATTAGTCATGCGAGCTTCTATAAGGAGATCGAACATTCTTTGATAAGATCTTCCTGAATCTTCTCGTTTTCGTGAAGGCTTTGGCAGATATGCGAGCGAGTGCTTAGGTGCATATAGTGTTTGTGACAAACCAGCAGCCCTAACTACATCTCTTTTTGGGCTTGTTTTTATTCTACTTCTTGCGTCTTCTCTCTTCATAACCTTTTGCAGGGCTAAATCAAAATTTTTCCGTGAAAAAGCTTTCTTAGATAATCTGTTATTAGCCAAAGTCTGCTTCGCAGCTTGCGATAAAGATTCTGTTAACAATGTGTAAATTCTATCGTAGGAGTTCACCTGTTCCTTGCCCTTCTACCTCTTCTCATCATAGACTTCCAAGTACGGGGAACATCCAGAATCCTATTCTCTAATTCGTTTCCCTTGCCTGTCTTTCTAGCTTTTCTAGCTCCCTTACGGAATGCTCTGGTAGCCCCACTCATTACCTTTTCTTTAGATTTGAGGATATAATCTAATTGTGGGTTAGATCTTGCTGCTTCTAACAACATACTACAGACCCTTTGGTATGAGTTAGTGTTATCAGCTATCCCCATCCTCCTTTTCTTTATACCCGCAGAGGCTCCTCCACCCATTAATCCTTTTTGTTTTTGTTGTTTAAGTTTTAATGCTACAGTCTCTCTTTCACCTTCAGTTCTAAAGCCTTTAGAGGCTTGATGCTTTGTTGTCACCTTACCTACGGATAGAGGGTCCCCTACAGTCCGTCTTCTTTTGTGCAGTACCCTCTGGAGCCCTACGCTCCCAATTTCATCAATTCTTTTCGTCATTTTACATCCCTAAACCCAAGTCTGGATCTGTAATATATAGCCATGTTAACCATCAGCAACCCGAAAAATTTTGATTGGAGTTCGATGTCCCTCTCTGACTGCTGTGAGGGCAACGCAATGGATTCCTATTTCACTTTGAAGTTATTCGATCTAGTCTCTGAAAAATTAGATGATTTAGGGGTGTTGGATTTCGTTGAGCGTGTACTACCTGATGCATTAGGTGTATTTTCTGATATGGAGTATGGAGGTCTACTAGTTAGCGACACGAAGCTCGCCCTGCTGAGGAAAGACCTAAAAGAATTAACTTTGAATCAAGAGGATTCCTTGTATCATTTCAATCAAGTGAAGAAGACAGATAACCTCGCGTCTAATAATGATTTAATTGATTTGTTTTATTTGCGGGAGGGAGGCTTCGAGTTTTATCCACCAGACAAGACTGCAAAGGGCTCTCCCTCCGTGTCAGCCCCCACACTCAAAATTCTTCTTGAGCAGATCAACGAGGAGTTAGTTAAAAGATGAGTGCTAAGTGGCAACATAGAGACGAAGGCAAAAAAATCAGCAAAAGTGTTATCAGGTCCAAAAGCACTAAAGCACTGAAAGAAGCATCAGAGTTCATTTCAGGGCTTTTGGATTTGAGGAAAGCTGAGAAGCTACAAAAAACATATATCCACGGCACAAAAAAGGCTTTAGATTACAACGAAAGCAAAAAGTTGTATGTTGATTACAGGTTAGATGGGACCGCTACGGGTAGATTGTCCTGTGCGGCCTATACTGCCCAAAAAGCTATGGGAGTTTCATTCCACACGTTGCCCAGAGAGACTAACATAAACATTAGAAGTATGTTTGTCGCTGAGAAGGGGAAGGCATTTATTACTGTGGACTATGCAGCGATGGAGCTTAGAGTCCTTGCTCACATAGCTAAAGAGAAAAGTATGCAACACGCATTTAAGTCAGGAGCAGACTTGCATACTTATACCGCCAAGCTACTGTTTAACAAAGAGACGATAACCAAAGAGGAGCGACAAATAGCCAAAACTGTATCCTTTCTTATCGTATATGGTGGAGGTGCGTTCAACTTAGCTGAAACTATGCGTATTCCCATGGAACGGGCAGAGGCGGTAATTAAAAACTACCAACGAGTGTACCCTGGAATCTTTAGGTACATGGAGTTTGTTAATCAATTCATTAAGGACAACGGGTATGCTTATACAATCTTCGGAAGACGGAGAAACCTGTGCGATGTTAACAGCCGTGACCGCTCAGTTGTAAACAGGGCTTTGCGACAGGGCCTTAACTTTACCATTCAAAGCTCTGCCTCTGATATTCTTTTGTGTAGTTTAATCGGAGTATCAAAGCGGTTTACTAAGAACAACTTGGATGCTAATGTAGTGGCTACAGTCCACGATAGTCTGGAAATTGTTTGCAGTGAAAAAGATCTAGAGGATTGCTTAGAGATTGTCTATGATGAGTTAGTAAATTACCCGCACCTCCGCAGCCTGTTTAACATCAACTTTGATGTTCCTTTGGCTATAGATCTGGAGGTGGGTAGATCCTTTGGTGATGGGATGTTTGTCTCGTTTGAGGAGGGAAAACCTACAAATATGAAAGAAGTGAGTGCTTATTTATGCGAACATTAGTAATAGGAGATATTCATGTCTCCAACAAAGACGCTTCTTTGAGATTAGCTCAAGAGGAGTGTATTAAAAAGATATACGACAAGGAAAAGCCTGACGAAGTAATTCAGTTAGGTGATTTTTTAGATTTTAGAAAGCCCTCACCAGAGGCCCTTCTATCTGCAAAGAGCATGATTGATCATTGGAGGTCTGCCTCTGATGTTTATATCTTAAGAGGCAATCATTGTGCAAGTACCAAAGCGGATGATGGTGTGACTGCAATGACATTATTTGAGCGTAATACCACTCAGGAGATACTGCCTCACTCCAGGAATAGAACCCATAAGGTAAAGATAGTATCTCACACCTGGTATGATCATAGAACAAAAAGAGCTTTTATCCCACATTATGAAAATGAAGAACGAATTAAACAAGATCTGGCTAGTGTTCCTAAAGGCTATATTGTATTTGGTCACTTCGGTTATTTTGGTTGCCTTAATTCCGTTGGGGATCATGACTTTGACATTAATATTAATTCTTTTCGGAATACTACTTTTCTGGGTCACATTCACAGACAAAATAAACGAGTGTTTACTTATGAGGAAGAAGAGCAACAGGTTTTAATTTTGGGCACTCCCTACACCACTAACTTTGGTGAGTCGGAGAAGGATAACTTTTACGCTATCATTGAGGATGGGGAGATAATCCTGCACCAGATCAATCACGGCCCTCGTCACTTAATGGTTAACAATTCTGACATTCCAGAAAGGTTAGATGAGATCAACGACAAAAATTACCAAACATACTTAAGAGTTTTGTTGAATCCAGGTGAAGCTCAATGTAGTTTAGATGGTGTAAATGCTCATTCTGTTGACATTAAATACACTGCTGCTTTTAACGAGGAAGAAGTTTCAAATTACAGGCCAAATCGAAACCTTTTTCGGCTAAATGATGTGGTCATAGAAGACTATATAAACTCAGCTAATGCTTCTATAGAGAAGGACAGATTACTGGAGGGGTATAACTTATTAAAATATGAACATTAAGTCTATAAAGATTCAAAATTTTTATTCTTTTGAGTCCGCTGAGATTAATTTCGATAAGTTTAACAACCTTGTCCTAATTAAGGGTATCAACAAGGATGCTAAAGGATCAAATGGTGCTGGTAAGAGTGCGTTTGTTGAAGCAATTTATTTTGGCCTAACTGGTAAGACCATTCGAAAAAGCACTGAAGAGGCTATGATTCACGTAAAGCATAAAAAGCATTGCTTTGTAGAACTAGATCTAGACAATGGCGTTAAGATTTTCAGGCAGAAAAAACCCTCAAAACTAAGGGTTTTTGTTGAGGGTAGAGAAGAAACCCAAGAGAGCATAGCAAAGACTCAAGCTCACATAGACTCTTTATTGAACATAAGTTATAAAGTGTTACTCTCTTCTATGTTTTTCGGCCAGGGGAACTCTAATAGTTTCTTGGATTGTTCTGCGGAAGACAAAAGGAACATTGTAAAGACTTTTCTAGACTTAGATGATATTTTTGAGATGCGGGATAGAATCAAATCGCATAAGGCTCAATTTTATAATACCATGAAAGAGCAGGACTCATTAATCGCTGAACATCAAAGCATGATTAACGAGTTTACATCTAAGATAGATAACCTTAAGAAAGCAAAGACAAATTTTTCTAGCTATGAAGCTTCAACCCTATCCCTCTCTTTAGATGATATTTTAGCATCAGAAGAAGCGGAGAGTATCCGTTGCTGGCAACTGTCTCAGGTCTCAAGTGAAATTGAAACCATAGAGAAGCAACTTCACAAGCTAAAAAATATGGTAAAAAATCCTGCGTCTAAAGCTGTGTGCGGTAAATGCGGTCAACCCATCAAAGAAACAACGAATAAAGCCTTTCTAGGGATAGAAGTAGCAGAGGCTGAAAAAGCTCAAGTCATTCTTTTGAATTCACTTGAATCCTTAGAAGACGCAAAAGTAGATATACCTGTTTCATCTAGAGAATACTCTAAGATTTTAGCATATAAAGAGTTGTGCAGAGATGAAACTAACTACGAAGAATTAATTAAATCATACAGGGAAAAGATTTCCATTCGAGAGAAATCTAAAGCAGAAAACAAACTAGATTATGAGGTGATGCGTTTTTGGGAGAAGGCATTTTCTCAGCAGGGAATAATCAAGTTCATAATTAAAAACATTTTGGACTTCTTAAATAGTAAAGTTAATTATTACTTATCATTTTTAACGAACTCTAAGTATAATTTATATTTTGATGAAGAATTAAATGAAAAAGTAGTCACCAATGATCAAGATATACAATATATATCTTTGTCTGGTGGGGAAAAAAGAAAGGTGAATCTGGCTGTTACCATGGCCTTGAAGGATTTACTGTTACTTACTGACAAAAACCAAACTAACGTACTCTTCCTAGATGAGATTGCTGAGAATTTAGATGAAGAGGGTATTAATGGCTTATACAACTTATTGCAAGAGATCAAGAAAGATAAGCTCATTTTCATCATTACACACAACAAACATTTAAAAACGTTGTTGCACTCTGCACCTCGTTTGTCTATAATTAAATCTAAAGGAGTCTCAAAGATAACAAAATGGCATTAGCAAATTTAAACGCCCTAGGGCAAGAAATATTCGAATCACGTTACGCATACCCAGGTGAAACCAAGTGGGCTGAAAGGTCTCGCGCAATTGCGAGAGTGGTTGCTTCTGCTGAATCCGATGAAGAAAAAGAAAAGATCGAGAAGGCTTTCTACGAAGTCGTGGGCTCTGGGGATTTTATCCCAGGCGGCAGAATTATTTATGGTGCTGGCCGTAACCGTGGCAATCATAATCTGCTTAATTGTTACGTTATTATTCCAGAGGATAGTGTTGATTCTATCGGTAAGACCGTTCAGGACATGTATAAAATATCTTGTGCTGGTGGGGGCGTGGGTTTTAATGTTTCAAAACTTCGACCCAAAGGTGATAACATTGGCAGCGTTGCCAATTCTGCCCCTGGGGCTGTATCTGTACTTCAGATGATTAACGAGGTAGGGGAACACGTTCGAGCAGGTAAGAACCGTAGAACTGCCCTTATGGGAATTCTGAATGTAACGCACCCCGATTTGATGGAGTTCTTGTCTGTTAAGTTAGACCAAGGACAATTGAACAACTTTAATATTTCCGTAGCTATCACCGATAGATTTCTGGAAGCCATTGATTTGGATGAAGATTGGTATTTCTCCTTCAATAATAAGGAGTATCACTCCTATGAAATGCTTCGCAATAACGAGGAGGTTGTTCCTGTTGTTGGGTTAGACGAAGAAGATGCTTTGGCTCGCGCTGAAAACTTCCACAAAAAAGACTGGACTGATACTTTTCAGTGCATAGGTCAGAAAGACATGAAAGCTAGAGATCTTTGGGATCTTATTTGGAAAAACTCAGTAGAGTCTGGAGACCCTGGAATCTACAATATTGATTTAGCAAATAGATACACTAATGTTTCCTATTTTGAGAGCTTAGACTCTACTAACCCTTGCGGTGAGATATCACTTCCCTCATATGGGAACTGTTGTCTTGGGAATGTTAATCTTAGCAATATGGTTCTTGAGAACGGCACAGAGGTGGATTGGAAACGTCTGGCGAAGACTGTACGAACTGGAATCCGCTTTCTAGATAATGTTCTAACTGTAAATACTTTCCCAACTGAAGAGTGCAAGAAAGTTGGTGAGAGATCTCGCAGAGTTGGGTTAGGCGTTACTGGTCTTCACTATATGCTTATTAAATTAGGTATTAAGTATGGCAGCGAGAAGTGCTTAGAGTTTTTGGACCGACTATTCTCTACCATAAGAGACGAATCCTATAAGATGTCAATCTATCTTGCAAGAGATAAAAAGCCTTTCCCAGAGTTCGACTACAAGAAGTATTTAAATGAGGAGTATGCAAAGACTTTACCTGCTCGCATCAGAATGCTTATTAAGAGACATGGTATTAGGAATGCTGTTATGCTTACGATACCTCCCTGTGGAACTATCTCCATGCTGCACGGTGTTAGCTCAGGTATTGAGCCTATCTTTTCTGCGATGTATAACCGTAGATATCGTCACAACAATATCTGGAAGAGCCAACTAGTTGTAGATCCTCTGTTTGAGGAGTGGTTCAATGGTAAGAAAAGCTTAGATAACTTTGTAGGGGCTTATGACGTTTTACCCGAAGACCACATTCGAGTACAGGCCACTATCCAAAAGTATATGGATTCTTGCATTTCTAAGACTATTAACCTCCCTGCAACATCAACCCCTGAGCAGTTCTCACAAGCAGCGTTAGATTACGCCCCCTATTTAAAGGGTTTAACGGTGTATCGCGCAGGTTCCAAAGGGAATGAGCCTTTAGAAGCTATTCCTCTTTCGGAGGAGAACATAGCTATATATATGAAACAGGACAAAGAGGCCTCTGTTCAAACAGGGGAAGCTTGTTCGTTAGCAGGAGGAGATTGTTAATAATGAAAGAAGGAAAAACGCCAGAGGTTAATGTTCCTTGGGGTGATGCAAAAGCAAGGGAACTTAATCGAAAAAGGCCAGAAAGGGTTAAGATGCAGAAAGATCGAGAAAAAAGAAGATCAGAGGAAGAAAAAAAAGAAATGCTGAGAAGAAAAAGCCCTGAGGAGTTGGAATCAGACCCACGCACCACAGGGGCGCTTGAAGCAATAAGAAGAGCTATCCTAGGAAAGAAGAAAGAAAAGTAAAATGGCTCGTCGTTCAAGAGATGTAACCTCGACTATTATATTTGAGGCATTATCATTTACAATTGTTTGGGGTGCTTTTATAATTATATTAATTAAATGGTTAAGTTAGTTTTAATAGTAGCCCTTAGTTTAGGCTGTTTTCCTCCTCTCCTTCACAACACCTTCATGGTTAGTGAATTAGATTCAGGTTGGATTGCAAGCCCTTCAGATAATATCTGCGGGGTGAAAGAGCCAAGAATGGTAAAACAACCTGGAGTAGTGAACTGGCAGCAGTTGCTGGATAGTACTCCAGAGATGAAGAGGATGAAGAAAGAGGGAATCAAGAGGGACAGCCCTAAAGGAGCCCAACTAATCTCTGAAGCACAGAGCAGGTGTAGGAGAGCGTGTGTAAAACAAATGCGCGTAGCCAAGGTAGACAGTATGTGGAAGAATATATCTCATGTGAGCAAAGCTCCCTGGGATCAGACTCATGCTGTGATAGCCTTAATTAAGAACGGGAACAAGAAAGAAATCTTAGTGCGTTGGAAGGAGAGATCAAGTGATAATGCTTAGTGACAGGGCTGCTGTGGAGATGGAGAGGATAATCCATGAGCAGAGCTTAGGCAGAGTATTCATTCGTGTAGGAGTGAAGGGAGGAGGTTGTTCAGGCTTCTCATACACTCTAGGGTTTGATGATAACAAGACTGAACTCGATCAGGTATCCCTCAAGGAGTGGATGCCTAAAGATATGGAAGTAATTTGTGATCCAAAGAGTTTTTTATATCTTAATGATACTATCATAGATTTTGAAAGCTCTCTCATGGGGAGAGGGTTCACGTTTAATAATCCAGCAGCGTCTAAGACCTGCGGATGTGGAGAATCGTTTAGCGTATGACATATGTAATTCAAGAGCCTTGTGTAGGCGTAAAAGACACAGCTTGTGTAGAGGTTTGTCCTGTTGATTGTATCTACGAGACAGATCCCAAAGAGGTAACACTTAACTTGCCAATGTTCATCCACAATGAAGAGTGTATTGATTGTGGTGCGTGTGAGCCTGAGTGTCCTGTGGATGCAATTCGTGTAGATGATGAAGCAGAAGAGAAGTGGCTTGAAATCAATGTTAAGTTATCAGAGGTGCATGAGTGACAAACTATGATTGGATTTGCTCTGACTGTGAAGTTATTTGGGAGCAGGATCATCCCCTAGGGAAAGCTCCTAAGCAAACGGAATGCCCTGAGTGTGGAGAACTAAGGAGTAGAAATTGGGGCTCTGTCACTACCTTCGCCATGAAGGGAGATTGTCATACCAACAGAGTTCGAATGAGAAATTCCTACGAAAAAGGTTGGGATAAAGATACGTCTGAGGATTTTTATGATGCTTCTATCAAATCGAGCAAGAATGCTATGGCAACAGGGTGGAAGCACTACTCTAAAATGACCCCTAATATTGATGCAATGCATAAGGCAGGGCGCGTTAAAAGAAAAACAGACCGAGAAGCAGCAAAATCTAGAGAAACTGCGAAGAAAATGACTGAGACGGTGTATAATGATGTGGGCATAGAGATCAAAGACACATTATATAAGCCTCAGTAACAATGAAATACGATTTTAGCGATAATATTCAACGAGGAATCCTCTTCCTCTCAAAGTACAGCAAAGACTTCTATCTTCAGATTGCTTCTTTAGTTAAGCCTGAATACTTTGAATTCCCTGTCCATGCTAATTTTTATCGGGCCATCAGTAGCTACTATGGTGAGTATCGGGATATCCCAAAGGATCTCCACTTACTAGAGTGCATTAAAGAAGAGAAGGGTCCCTCTGAGGATCTCTCTGATTATGATGACGAGCTTCATCGTATTAATACCATGGATGCCTCATGCATTGGGCATACAGACTTCTTCTTAGATATCATTGAGAAGTTTGCCCGTCGATCTGCAATGAAGGACGCTATCACTAATAGCATTGGCCTGTTGAAGGATGATCGCATGGGCGAGATTGAGACTCTTGTTCGAGATGCACTTTGCATTAACAGGAATGTTGATCTAGGACAAACTTACTTTAATGATGTCCTAGAAAGGTTCGAGAGAAGTCTTCAAGACACTACAGGAAACAGGTTCGCTACGGTGTTTGATTCTCTAAGCAGAGAACTTGATGGGGGTCTTAGTGCAAAAGAGTTGGCTATGGTTGTGGCTCCTCCTGGGGTAGGCAAAAGCCTGTACCTCGTAAACCAAGGTGTTAAGGCTCTCATGGAGAACAAGAAGGTATTGTATATCTCCTTGGAAATGAGTGAAGATAAGATCGCACAGAGGTTTGATTCTGTAATGACCTTGATTGCACAAAAGGAACTAAAGCAAAGCCTTGGCCTTCTACAAAAGAGATTAGGGTTATTTAGTGAGAAGTTCCCTAATGGTCAGTTGATGATAAAAGAGTTCCCTACTGGGTTAGCTAACATTAATGATGTTCGCTCTCTATTGGTTCAGTTACGAAATTATGAGGATTTCTCTCCTGATGTTATTCTTGTTGATTATCTGGAGTTACTTAGACCCACCAGAGAAGGGTTAGCAGAGTATCAAGCCCAACAAAGAATCTCTGAGGAGCTTAGGGGGATTGCTGTAGAATCCAATATTCTTGTCTGGACTGCTACTCAGACCAACAGGCAGGGCCGCGCTGTAAAACTAATTACAGACTCAGAACTTGCCGACGCATACGGGAAAATCAGAACTTGTGATTATGCCATTTCATTAAATCAAAGTGAGGAAGAGTTTGACGAAGGACAAATGCGATGTTACGTTATGAAGTCTCGAAACGGCAAGCAGCGTTTCGTAGTTCCTTTAACCATAGATTATAGTACCCTAACCATGAGCGAGTGTGATCCCTATGAAACAGCAGAGTAATCATATATATGAAACCATAAAGGCTAACCCTGACCTTCAAACAGTTGATGTAGGGTGGGCTACCTTTAAAATTGTATTCAAGAAAGGTCTAAAGTCAGGTTCTCAGAACTGCTGGGGGACCTGTGATTTTGATACCTACGAGATTCACCTAGAGGAGAAGATTGATGATTCTCCTGCGCGGGAAACTCTTTTTCATGAAATTTGCCATGGGTATTTAGAGCTTTGTGGCATGGGAGGAGAGGGAGAAGGAGAAGATGAAGAATATGTGTACGCTTCTAACGAGCGTGTGACTATAACAGTATCCCGAGCAATCATGATGTTTGCTCGGCTAAACCAAGAACTAGCAAAGGAGCTATTATGCCTAAAGTAGATATTAATGAGATCGTTGACAACCTAGATATGGAAACATATACCGAAATCTGTGATAGTATCACTAAGATTGATAGGGCAAACATGGATGTGGAGCTATCCCGCCATGCAAGCCACTACTCGTACTACTCTGCTATGCAGGATCTAGGCAAGCGAAAATTAGACGATGCTAACTTAGATCTTACCATATACATGTCTCAAATTAGAAAAGAGCGGAAGGATGATAGTGCTATGCAAGGAAAACCTACTGCCAAAGATCTTGACGATCATGTTTTATGCCAAGAGGGTTATCGCCGTTTGGCATTTAAGGTGAACGAGTTAACTTTGAAGTATAATATGCTGAGAAGCTTAGTTCAATCTTTAGGACAGAAAAAGGATCTGCTCGTCCAACTGTCTGCAAATATGAGAGCAGAAAAAAACATTTACAGTTAACAAAACAGGCCCAGTCGGCCTATTATAACATAACCGCTTAACAAACTATAAGGAGTTTACAATGGCTATTGATTTAGATAAAATTAAGGAAATCCACGCTAACCTTTCAGGCAAAGGCACTGCTGGTGGAGGGATGTCTGATACATTCCTCAAGATCGAGGATGGTACAAACTCAGTTCGTATCCTTCCTCCCAAGGAAGAGGATGGAGACTTTTATGCAATGACTAAGTTGCATAGGGTTCCTCAGCAGGATGGTACGGTGAAGAATATTCATTGCCGTCAAGTTCATGGGGAGCAATGCCCCATATGTAATCTTTATTACTCGCTCTGGAAAGAGCCTACTAAGGATGAAGCTCTGGCTCGCCAGATTAAAGGAAGAGATCGCTATTACATGAATGTGGTGGATCGTGAAACAGGTGCTGTGAAGATCCTTTCGGTAGGAATCATCTTGTTTAAGAAAATTATTGCCGCAATGGTAGACCCTGATTATGGGGACATTACTGATGTGGAGGAAGGCCATGATTTCAAGATCGTTAAGATCATGGAGGGACAGTGGCCTAAGTATGACCAATCTGCACCTCGTCCTAAGTCTACCCCTGCGGGTAGTGGGAAAGAGGTATCAGGGTGGATGGAATCTCTACATGATATCCAGTCTCTTGTGAAACTGGAAGATTATGAAGAGCTTAAGCAGACTGCTGAAAGCATCAACCCCTTTGCAGCGGTTGAAAGGTCTGCTGATGATATTCGCCACACCCCTACTGAGGTGGGCGATGATGATTACATGGAGAGACTACAATCATGAAAAATATTACTAAGTCTATCGCAATTGCGGTGTTTCTTGGAGCGGGTCTGATGTCCTGCTCTATGGTTGAGGGTTTTATGGGTGAGGGCACAACTGCTTCACCTGGAGGATTCCTTGATACTTTGTGGACCTTGCTAAAAGGATTCATTCCTAGCCTAGCGGCATGGGAAGGTGGGTGTTCTATTTTTAGTCCTCGAAAGAGGCAGCACTATTCTAACATGGTCATGGCAATTGTGCCTATGAACAAGAATATGGAGTTTGGGGATGCTATTAAGTCTCTAGGTTCGGGTCTTGGAATTGCTCACTCTTCTAATGCAACAAAAGTGGCAAATGATGAAGAAGTAGCAATCGCAAAGGTTGAAGCGGTAAAACCTGCAAAAAAAGCGTAAAAAACAAAAAGCAGGATCTATAATATGGGGAGCTAAATAGCTCCCCATATTTTTTATACATGGATAAATTAAAGATACTAGTTGTTCCCGCAAATGATGGCGGTTGTGCTTATTATAGAGCTTGGGCTCCTTTCGCTAAGTTAGGAGAGCAGTTTCCTGATCACGTTGAAGTTCGATTTGATAAGAACCCTTTAGGTTTTGATCTTAGTTCTAACACTTGGGACGATGATTTTGATCACGCTAACATGCAATGGGCTGATATTGTGATGACTCAAAATATATGTAATTTTGGGGGTCCCTATACTGCACGTATTATTGGCAAAGCCAAAGAGTTTGGTAAGTTTGTTCATTATGATACTGATGATTTGCTTACGGAACTTTACGAGGGCCACAGACTAAAACAAGTTTACGAGGACAAAGGCTTATCTGAGATTACCAAGTTCATTTACAGCCACTCAAATCTTGTAACTGTAACGCAAAGAAAGTTTGCAGAGAGGGTTAAGGAGTTTTGTGGGGGTGTACTAGCTGTCGTAAAGAATGCAATTGATTACGAGCTTCCTTGCTGGAATGCTCCTAAGGTTCCACCTAGAAACAAGAAGGTTGTTCGCATTGGATGGGCAGGAGGTATTCACCATGAGGAAGACGTAAAGGAGTTCGCTGGCGTTCCTCATATGGTTAATCAGCGAGTAGGGCGAGAGAATGTAGAGTGGCACTTCTTCGGAAAGCCTCCTGTCAATCCTGCTGACCCAAAAACCGATGATAAGTGGCAATTAGATGTTTGGGACAATTATAAAAATATTCTTTTGCGTGGGTTTAGGGGACATAAAAACTGGTTTATTCATGAGGCTCTTCCTTCTGATGATTATGGAAGATTGTTCACAATAATTGACATAGCTATTGCCCCACTTCAGATGAATGCGTTCAATGATTCAAAGTCTGAAATTAAGGTAGCCGAGTGTGGCCGCTACAAAGTTCCCCTTATTGCTTCTAATGTGGGGTGCTATGACGAGACTATAATTAATGGAAAAACTGGTTATTTGCTTGACCCTACAGCGTCAAAATCAGAGTGGACAAAGATATTGACCAAGGTAATTAAGGAGAAAGTTCTTCGTCGAAAAATGGGTGAAAACCTAAACGATATTACTGAGGAGCATTTTGATTTAAACAAAGTAGCCAAACAAAGACTAAAGCTTTATAGAGATTCCTTTGAGTTAACTGGGCGCACTGATCTCTTGGAGAAATTAAAGCCCCTCGATATATGATATATCAATGTTACTTTCAAAAAGCTCAAAAGCCAACACTTTTTAGCTATGAGCCGTATAAAGGTTTTGGTCTAGAGGTTAGCGTCAATAAGAAATTATTTTTGAATTGTCCTGAACTCTCCGAGCATACAGCTAGAACACAGTTAACAGAGTACTCTGCTTTTTTGTGGCATTGGAGAAATGATTATTTGAATCCCGATGATTGGATTGGTTTTACTTCCTATAGACAATTAGATAAGTTTAAGCACGTTTTTGAAACCAAGGATCAAGTCACCGAATTACTTAAAGAAAATAAAGTCGTGGGGTGGGGACAGTATCAACTTCATGGGAAAGACGGTAGAGACATACCTCTTTCGGAGCAAGCCACTATTTGCCACCCAGGACTCAATGAGTACATCGAAGACGTTTTTAGCAGGTTTGAACATACTGTTCCACCTGAGTGGTACACAAAAAATACAGCGTTTTTTGCAAACTACTGGGCAATGCCTGTAGAGCTATTTTCTGATTTTATGGAGTTCTCTTGGCCTATGGTTGAGTGGTCGTTAGAGAATATTACTGACAGCGCGTTTTATAAAAATCAACCTGAGTACGGGACAGTAAGCAATGATAAAGCTATTGGCTACTTCATGGAAAGACTATTCATTTTATGGTATTTGAGTCGTAATCTTTCTCCGTATAACCCTTCTAAACCCCAAGCTTTATATCACAACGGATGAATACTTACTGCACGTTATCAGACATTAATTACTTAGATCGAGGCTTGGCTTTATACCAATCCTTACTTGATGAGAGCAAAGATAGCTTTGAACTACACTACCTTTGTTTAGATGAGCAATCGTACAAAAAATTAATTAAACTGAGTCTACCTCAGATTGTAATTCATCATGTTGATGAGTTAGAAACTAGACAAGACTTGCAAGAGGCTAAAAACGATAGAGACAGAAAGCAATACATATTTACATTAGCCTCGTACTTTAGTGATTTTCTTCTAAACACGATTCAATGCGAGCATGTTCTTTATATCGACGCAGACATTTACTTTTACGAAGACCCAGCATTAATTGGTGAAGCTTGCTTGAATAAGCATTGCGGTATTATGTTGCATAGACATAATTTCATAGGCCACAGAGATGGAGGGTTCAATGTAGGTGTAGTGTGGTTCAATAACTCCAGTAAAGGTCGAGAGGTTTTAGCCTGGTGGAAGAATGCTGTATTAAAAAGAGAGCCTAAAGAGCTTTCTATCATGGGTGATCAGAAGTACCTAGAGGCGTTTATCCCTATGTTTGGGGAGGAGGCTATTAAAGTTTTAGATGAGGACATTGGACATGGAGCGCCTTGGAATTTTAGGCTGTACATTTATGATGAGCTTCTTAAAGATAACATTATAGGGTGGGGTGACAAAAAACAAAAACTAGTATTTAATCACTTCTCTCAATTTAAGTATACGATCAGCCCTCCTGAGATAAACCCAGATAACAATATCTATAGGCATCTTACTTTAAATGGGGCTGTCTTCTATATTCACGAAGTGCATCAAATGTATATGAACTATTACGACAAGTTAGTGGAGGTAAGTAAAAAATGGCTTTAAAGATAGCGTTTGGTATGATTGTCTTTGAGGGTGACTACGTTCTTAAAGAGTCTCTGGAATCTGTTTATCCTTATGCAGAACAGATACTTATCGCAGAGGGTCCTGTTAAGTTTTGGCAAGATAGAGGTAGGACTACCTCTATGGATAAGACTAATGATATCCTAAACAATTTCCCAGACCCAGACAATAAGATTAGTATAGTTCATGGGCAATTCAAAGAAAAGGATGAGCAATGCAGAGCTTATATGCCTTACCTAAAAGACGATATAGATTATATCTGGAACTTAGATTCTGATGAAGTATTTAAGGGGGAGGATATTCAGAAACTAGTTCAAATTTTAGAAGAGGAAAAGTACACTTCTGTTGGCGTGAGAAGCTGTTCTTTTTACGGTGGGTTCGACCATAGCATTGGTGGTTTCGAGCTATTACGCGACAATTTTTTGCGTATTTTCAAGATATATCCTGGCGCAAATTGGTTAACCCACAGACCCCCTACGATACAACCCAAAGAGGGAACTACTACACTACCAGAGAAACATTTAGATAGCGATACTTTATGGGATAAGCACGGTATTCAAATGTATCACTATTCTTACGTTTTCCCAACACAGGTTAAAAATAAACTGGAATACTACAAAGCCAAAGTGAGTATGCATAACTGTCATCCTAATTATTTTAATGAGATTTACTTGCCTTGGGTTGCAGGAAATAAAAGCGTAGAGTCAGCGTGGAATGGAGTTCATGAGTTTAAACCTCATATCCGCACACACTCTTTTACAGAGGAGTTTAAAGGCGAGCATCCTAAATCAATTAAAAACAGTATGCCTGATTTAAAGAGGAGGTTGAGAGATGAACTACAAAGATTCTTGGAAGAGTAAAGAAGTCTTTGAGAAGCAATTAGCCTTAAATGAGAAAGAGCTAACTCGATATCCTTATCATTGGAATTGTTTTCTTACAGCAGTAAAGATGCTTGACCCACAGCCAAAATCTATTCTCGATGTTGGTTGTGGATGTGGGGCTCTTTCTGAGGTGTGCAAGACTAATTTCCCAGACCTTAAGTATAAGGGAGTTGATTATTCTGAAGATGCTATTGATATCGCTTCATCTAAGTGGGGCGGCGATTGGGAGGCAAAAGATTATCGCAACTTAAATGAGGATGATCTCTCATATGATCTACTTCATGCTGGCGCTTTATTAGATGTCCTCCCTGATGCAGACGAAGCATTTGAGTTTTTATGTGGGTTGGGCTTTAAAAATTTAATTTTTGGGAGAATGAAAGTCGTGGATGGTAAAAGCTACTCCAAGACCTACGAAGCATACGACCTTATAACGACCTATGCTTTTTACCATAATCAGCATTTCGTCCACCAAGTTTTGTCTTCTAATGGGTATAATTATTCTGCGGCAGGTATGCACGACAACTGGACCTTGGTGTGTTCAAAACAGGAATTAACATGGGATCAAGTGGATCCTATACAAGTGCAAGATTATGATTAATTTATTCAATTTAAATGATTATACAATACCCATGGGTGATTTTGACCATCATTTACATGGTAGTATTGTAACTGAGTTTGAGGAGGAGTTTGCTGCTTATGTTGGAGCAAAATATGCCTGTTCTTTAAGCAGCGCCACTAACGCAATATTCTTAATCGCCTTAAGCAAGCGGCAGATGTACAAAGTCCCAGCGTTGCTGCCTGCCGTAGTAGTTAATGCTATTGTTAATGCTGGGTGTGAGGTAAAGTTTATTGATAACTGGTCGTGGGTAGGGGGGTCTTATCTACTACATGATTACGAGGACTTCAAAGTTATTGATTCGGCTCAAAGGGTGGATAAAAATCAATTTAAAAACGAAGCCTCTGACGAAGATTTAATGATCTTTAGTTTTTATCCCACTAAGCCTGTTGGCGGGATTGATGGAGGTATGATTGTATCCAACGATAAGGATAAGATTGATTACTTTAGAACTATGGTCATGAATGGAATGTCTTATTCTGAAAACAATTGGGACAGGGTTCCCAAGTATGTTGGGTGGAAAATGTATATGAGTTCGGCGCAAGCATATGTAGCTCTACAAAATCTAAGAAGGCTAGATGATAAGAAGAAGAGACTCTCTCAGATCAAAGAAGAGTATAACCAGCACTTTAAGCTAGAGAACACAAGCGACCATTTATATAGAATCAATAGTCCTCATAGAAATAAAGTAAAAGATCATGCATATCAGAATGAGGTGATGACAGGTATACACTACACTCCTCTCCACCATACTCTTCTGTATGGCAACATGATGTTAAGCTATGATTTAAACGGATCATTAAAACTTGAAGGCTCAAACTCTGAAGGGGCTACAACCTTAAGCCTCCCTTTTCATGAGGCATTAACGGACGCAGACGTTAAGAAAGTTATCTCGGTGGTTGAAGATGCAAGATAATTATATAGAAAAATTAAAACGATATAAAGATGAGAGAGGCGATTTACTCCCTCTAAATTTTTCTAATCTTCCGTTTCCTCCTAAGAGATTATTTTTAGTTGCTAATGTTCCGAAAGGAGAGAGAAGGGGTGATCATGCACACTATACGACAAAACAATTTCTAATTTGTTTGCGAGGGGAGATTGATGTTGAGTTATTTGATGGTAACGACAAAAACAACCACACTATTTTTGAGGGAGAGGGTGTCTATGTTCCTGAAATGGTTTGGGACTCTCAAGTGTTTAAGAGTGGAGATGACCTACTGTTAGTCTTGGCCTCCACAGAGTATAATGCGAGTGATTATATCACCAACAAGAAAAAATTTACAACTCTGATAAATGGCTAAAACATACTATGTAATCCCCGCTAGAGCAGGATCGAAAGGTCTCCCTGGGAAAAACAGATTGTTGTTAGACTATACATTGTCCCAACTTCCTCAAAAATACTATGGGGATCTTATACTTACCACCGACGATAGTTTTATTCGTGATTATGTTAGTAATAAATTTCCATCTATTAAACTTCATTGTCGTAGTGAACATAGTGCTAGGGATGAAGCATCAACAAAGGAGTGTCTTCTTGAGGTTGTTCGAGACTGCAACTTAAATGATGATGATACTATGGTTATGCTATATTTAACCTATCCAAACAGGTCATGGCTTGATATTAAGGGGGCGACCGCATGGTTTCTTACAAAGAAAGCTTCATCTTTATTATGCAAAGAGGAGGCAACGACTCATCCATATATGTGCATTTACGACAAAGGTGATAAAGGTGAGCAGGTGGTGGAGCATAACCTTTATAGAAGACAAGATTACCCTGAATGCTCCTTCATATCATGGATGGTTTCAATTTTTTCAGTTTCTGAGTTAGATAAATTAAATAACAACCTTTATAATGAGAACACCGTCTATTATAAAATAGACCACAGTCTGGATGTAGATACACTAGATGATTTTAATAAAATAAGTTTTTGAGGAGTACTTTATGTTTTATATATTTGAAATGGCTAATAACCACCAAGGGAGCTTGGAACACGCAAAAAAAATCGTTTCTGAATTTGCAAAAATTAAGGACGAGAAGAATATTGAGGCCGCTGTAAAGCTTCAGTTTAGAAATTTAGATACTTTTATTCATAAAGAGTACCAAGAGTCCGATTTAAAGTTTGTTAAGAGGTTTAACTCAACAAAACTTACAAAGAAGGAGTTCTGCCACCTTGTGCAGTACATCCATGAATGTGGGCTCCACTCTATGGCGACCCCTTTTGATAACGAGTCGTTGCAGCTTATTGAGGATGCAGGTGTACAGATTGTTAAGGTAGCAAGCTGCTCTGTAGATGATTGGCCTCTTCTGAATGATGTCGTTAAAATCAATAAAAGGATCATCATCTCGACCGCTGGAGCAGACTTAGACATTCTAGATGAGGTATATGCTATGTTTAAGTTTAACGGTCGTGATTTTGCCTTTATGCATTGCGTGGGTGAGTATCCTACCCCTAGGGAGAATGCAAACCTTAATAGAATTACACTACTCCAGGAGAGGTTTTCTGACATAGAAATTGGTTTTTCCACGCATGAATCCCCTAAAGAGCAGTCATTGGCTCCAGTTGCTCGTAGTCTAGGTTGTAAATTACTTGAGAAGCACGTTGGTGTAGAGACAGACGATATAAGTTTGAACTATTATTCTTGCACTCCTGAAGAAATGTCTACAGTCATTGATTCGGTGCTAGATGTTGAAGCTTGTATGGAGGGTCGTTCTAGTGTAGAGAAGGAATCTCTAAAGGCTCTTAAGCGAGGGGCTTACTTGAATAAATCCTTAGAGGAGGGCGCTGTTCTGACTGAGGATGATATTTACTACTCGATGCCCGTTCAAAAAGGGCAAATGGACGCTTCTCATTTAAGAGAGTTATTAAACCGAAGACTGGTGATTAGCAAACCCGCAGACTCACCCATTTACGTTGATGATTTAGAGCCAGAGACTGATAGTATTTTATTGTTTGATATTGTAACAAAAGTTAAGTCCCTGTTACAGGAATGCAGTATTCATCTGAGTGGAAAAGAGAACTGTGAGATTTCGGCGCACTACGGGATAAAAAACTTTTTTAAGACTGGCGCTTTAATTATTGATAAAATTAACAGGGATTACTGTAAAAAATTAATCGTGGTTCTTGCAGGACAACACCACCCTACGCATCACCACATTCAAAAAGAGGAAGCGTTTGAGCTTTTACATGGAGATTGTGAGTTGGTATTAAACGAAAAAGCAATAAAGATGGAACTAGGAAAACCTGTAGTTATTTACAGAGGTGTTGACCACTCCTTTAGTAGTAAGAGTGGGTGTGTAGTTGAAGAAGTATCAACCACTCACGTTGTTGGAGACTCTGTGTACGCTGATTCAATTATTAATACGCTTCCTGTCTCAGACAGGAAAATTAAGATTACTTTAAACTAATTACATAATGAATATTTTTGTAGATATAGATGAGACCATCTGTGACACTCCAACTGATAGAAATTACCGTAACTCTACCCCCATAAAAGATAATATAAATAAGGTTAATAAGTTATACGACGAGGGCCATAGAATCGTATATTGGACAGCCCGAGGGACTATGACGGGGATTGATTGGAGGGAGGTTACTGAGAAGCAGTTTTCTGAGTGGGACGTTAAACATCATGAGCTTCGTTTTGGTAAACCCGCTTATGATATTTTGGTGTGTGACAAAACAGATAGAATAGAAAATATATGAATTATATAGAAACTGCTCGTAAGATTAAGAAGCGTGGGGCTGTGCATATCCCCCTCTTCCTGTCAGGAGCAGTCTTAGAGGAAATAGAGAAAGAGTTTGATACTATCTTTAGTCATATACCAGAGTGCAAAGAGGCAGTCCTGGCTAATACCAACACTTTAAATATCGAGCAGAAATCTAATTACGATGGCGGTAAACATCTACGAGTTATGCCCCCTGCATATTCAAATTTTCCTAATCTTCTTTCTTCTTTTAACACTTCCGACTTTAGAGATTTGGTTTCTGAGTATTTAGGAGTTCCTAATCAGTTTTGTATGCAGATATTTATGAGTAATGAATACAAAGTTATAGAGAAGGAGAAGTGGCCTAGAAATTCATATTTACACTTTGATCCTTACGCATCGTTGAAGTTTTTTCTTTTTCTAAGTGATACTGATGCTGATGGAGGAGCTACACATTATGTCCCACAAAGCCATAAAGTAGGTAGGAGTTACAGGGAGAAGAAACTTAATCTTGGAGACACTACTGGGATGCATGGAGGTTGCAAGCATCGCCTTGAGGATTATACAGATACACCAGAATACACGCAAAAGGATGCAGTTCCCGTAATTGCCAAGAGAGGAGACCTCCTCGTAATAGATACGGACACTTTACATTACGGGGGGGTTCTGAGAAAAGAAACCAGTAGAAAAGTAATATTACTTCATAATCGACCTTTATAAAATGGCACATATATTTAAACATCCAAATAAAACCGCCAAGGGTATATTAGTTATTACTCATCAGGAGGTTGATTTTATTCTTAGAACTCCACAACTTCACGCTAAGGTTAAAAATATTCTTCGGGGTTATTTTTTGGGAGTACACTATGGAGGGTTTTCTTTTGGTGCATATCTTCCTCCTTTCTGTTCGTTCTATATGGGTCGCCCCTCCGTAACGGACATTAAAGTTAGACAGCCTGATGTTTTTGACATACCTCTGGCAAGCGGTAATTTTACCTCGCGTGTATTTAACGAAAATAAAGATGCTTACAAGTATTGGGATATTATAAATGTCTCAAGAAATGGGAATGTAAAAAAGCTGAAAACCTTTTTTAGAGAAGTAAAAAAGATTTACGAGCTAGGTCACAAGTACAATATTTTATTAGTCTGTGCTTCAAGGGAAGAAGAGACTGAACAAGATCATTTTATTGATATCGCAGATGTTTACTACGATATGTTTACAAAAGAGGAACAAGATATGTTTACTCTTATGAGGTTAGGGAAAGATCTAGAGTTTAAGGGATTATCTAAGAAACAGCTTTCGTTTTTTTACCAGTCCTCAAAAGTAATGACCTTGTTTTCCGAGATGGAGGGCTTTCCTGGGGTAATTCCAGAAGCGTTACTAACAGGAACTACTGTAGTTATCTGGAAACACCAGAAGGGCAGTGGTCATGATTATTTAAATGAAACTAATGCAAAATTATTTGAAAGTTACGAAGATGCTCACAAAACTCTTATTGACGCAGTTGAAACTTATGATGTTACGAATTTTGATTTCTCGTCGCTTCAACAAGATCTTAATGAGGATAAATCGTTGGAAAAGTTAAAAGAGTATTTTGTTGATATGTATAAAAGGCACGGTCAAACATTTGATGGTGAATTAATTAACACGGATAATTTGGTTAGCCGCCTTCCTGCACACTATGTGGATCTAGAGTGGGTCAAAGGTAGAGAAGGTCACGGTCATGTGAAAACGGCTGAACAGTTTGATATGTTTTATAGGAGTTTATATAATGATAAGTCTTAGTGCTTTAGAGCTAGAAGAGCGCAAAAAATACAATAGTTTTGTAGAATTTCATGGTTATGGTTCTGATAAGTATAGAGAGAAACAAGTTGATAGGATGTGTCATAGTCTTGGCAAGGTTTCAGAGCGTTATGTCCGTATCTTATCCTCTTTAACGCAAGATACTAGTAAAGTTCTAGACATAGGAAGTGGGCCTGGAGGAGTTATGAACTGGTTAAGCACTTATATCTCCGCAGATGTATATGGGGTTGATATATCTGACAACTTTGTTAACACTTTAAAAGTAAACTTCCCAAATCTTGACCCTAATAAAGTATTTGTTTGCAACGCAAGGGACTTAAGTATTTTCGAGGACTCTAAGTTTCACCTAGTTCAACATTGTGATGGTATGGAGCATATTCCTGATGTTTGGGAAGTAGATTGTTTAAAAGAGGCAGTTAGAGTTTCTAGTCGGTATATTTTTTATGAGACTTCTACTGGAGATGCTACAGCAGATGCGTGGGCTGTACGAGGTTACACATATGAGGGAGCCCATGTAAATATTAAAACTGGAGAAGAGTGGTTAGACTTTTATAAAAAGCATAGTGAAGATTTGTGTTATGATATTAAAGATCACTACACGAATCCCGAAGAAAATTCGTTTGCAATCATACTAGAGAAAAGATCATGAACATTGTTTTCGTTGTAGCGCACCCAGACGATGAGACTTTGTGGGTAGGAGGCTTGTTAAATTATTTAAGTAAATTAGATAATGTAACTCCTCATGTGATTTGCATGACAGGCCAGAATAATGTTGAACGGTATGAAGAGTTTAAAAACTCTATGCGTATAGCGAATATCAAGAATTGTGTTGTCGGGGACATGGAGATTCCTGCAAACGGAACGATTCCTCTTAATGACATTGAGGGTGTTTTTAATAAATCCTTACAGGAATTAAAACTCACTACGAAAGATATAGATTTACTAATAACTCACTCCTTCTATGGTGACGAGCATGAGCATCTCCAACATAGGCAGTTGTTTAATCACTTTTTTGAATCCGAGGTTCCCTTTGCTTTCTTCTCTAGTATGACACTTCCTGTTCAGATGGATTGCACACTAAAAACAATGAAGCGCGAACATAATACGCATCTGATTAACGATGCAGTAGTGTTGAATTTTGATGGAGCAACGCACTATCTTCAGTTTAAAGTGGATGAGCAAATCAAACAGAAGATGTTACAGCAATATAATTCAATAAATTTAGAAGAACATATGCAAGGATATGCAACATGGGACTCTTATATTGAGGGCCTTTACTTCAAAAACGCAGAGGCATACGAGGTTTTTAAGCCGATTGTTGATCGTATGCCAAGCCCAGGAGGCCCGAGGAGTTTTTTAAATTGACGATTTTAATTACTGGCATTACTGGATTCTTAGGAACTCGCATTGCTCAAGCGTGTCTTAACCGTGGTATCTTTGATATTGTGGGTCTAGCTCACTCTGAAATTAGAGATAAGGATTTTATTTATACTGTTTCTGGAGTAAAAACTTACTCTGTTGACATTGCTAATGATAGTGATATGATAGATCACATCATAAAAAAACATGATGTTGATTATATTATTCATACTGCTGCGATGAAACACATTGGGATTTGTGAGGATAACCCCAATAAGGCAATTGATGTTAATATTTTTGGTAGCCAAAAGCTCGCTAAGGCAGCAGTTAAGAATGGAGTAAAAAATATCATCGCTATCAGCACGGACAAATCTATTAATCCTAGCTGTGTGTACGGATCTACTAAGTTCTTAATGGAGAAGCTGATGTTAGAGTTTGGTTTTTCTGTGTTTCAAGGCGTTAACTTCTTTTTCTCCACAGGCAGTGTGTTGGATCTGTGGGATCGTTTTAGAAAAGAGAAGTTACCTATTGCTGTAAATTCAAACAATACTATTAGGTATTTTGTTACTGCCGAGGATGTTGCTGAAAAGCTTTTAGATAGCTTAGACAAAAAAGGACAGACTATAAGCATGGATACTTGTTATCGCGCAGGACTACATGACCTATATGCAGCTTACGCAGATTACCATAAATACTTCGATAGAAAGGAGTATGTCAGCATTTCGGCTGAGAAGTTAATTGAAGAGTTACCTGAAGGGGTTGAAGTAATAGAAGCTACACCTGAAATTTTAAAGGATCATTTTAAAAAGTATTATGGCAATTGATTCCCAAGACTATGCTTTAATTTATAAGTATCGAGAGAAGTTTCCTGAAGGGGATTCATGTGCTATATTAGGTGATTGTAGCATTTGGGGAGACTTTAAGGACTTAGGCTTTAAGCGTGTGGACACTTTTGATATTTTGGGTAACCCAACTTACAAGGTAGATCTGAATGAGCCTTTAGATAGTAAATATTTAGATAAGTATGATTGGGTTATAGATTCAGGAACTTTGTATTGTTGCTTTAATCCTGCAATGGTGCTTAAGAATATGACCGACATGATTAAAGACAAGGGTTGTTGTTTGCATACTTCTAATTTATGCGGCTGGTTTGGGCGCGGTTTTTATTCTGTAAGTCCTTCGTTGTATAAAGAGTTTTATGAGTTAAACAATTTTACAATTGAAGGTATGGGAACTAAAACTAAGATGTCGGGATTGTGGCACGATATAGATATTAACTCTAATTATTTAAAGTCTGCTGATTACGGGTCTGTCTTGTTTAGTGAAGATCCTAGCCCGTTTGTTGAGGCATTACCTAACGATACCTTACTTCATTGTTTCGTTAGTAGAAAAGAGAGAGTTGAGTACCAACAACCCGTACCAGAGCATTACGTCAAAACGGATGGAAAATGAATCAGCAATATAAGAATCATCAATATAAAATATCAAAAGATGCCGTGACAAAAATCACTCCTTGGAGTAATTACTCCACGGATAATAATAGAAATCTATCAGCATTGCGAGAGTCCACTATGCGCACGCCTACACGATGGCCTCCTTCTAGTTTTAAATCTGATACTCACAAAAGTTGCGCTATTGTAGGTAATTCAGGAAGGCTTCTTAGTACAAACTACGGTGAGTTAATTGATTCACATGATTATGTAATTAGATTTAATCAAGCTACCACAGAGGGTTATGAAGATCATGTAGGTAGTAAGACTAATGCCAGAGTTGTTAATTGCCATGTAATTAATAGCTTGATGCCTCTGGAATCAAATCAGCACAACATAGAAACTTTTTCTAAATTTGATCCACAGTTTCTGTTAAAAATACAAAATGAGACTGTGTTCTTTAAAGATATTCCCAATGCGACTATAAATTGTCTCAACAAGCTCGATCAAATTATGCATGATAATGGGTGTGAGTCATCGTTCCTTGATCAGCAGTGGATGACAGACCTTGCTTTGCAAATGGGCTTAGAAGCAGGGAAAACCCCAACCTGCGGTACAGTTGGAGTTGGGTTAGCATTAGGCTTGTCTTTTTCCCCCATCGTCGTAAGGAACATTATATTTGATAAAATTTCTTGTTTTGGTTTTTCTTTTTACGCAGATCCGTGGAGCAAAATACACTATTATGAAGATGTAAAAGAATATGATCAAAGTTCTGTTCATGGGTTAGATAGTGAAAAGAAAGCAATGCTTGAATTAGAAGAAGAAGGATTAATAAAGATATACAGATGAAAACATTATTAACAGGAGCAGGTGGCTTAGTTGGTTCCACCATGGAAGCAGACGTAAGGGTTATAGGTAGGAAGCCTCATATTCCTGGATACAAGGAGTATAAAAAAAGGTGGGTTGATCTTAGTAATTGGAAAGCAACTTATAATTTATTCCAAGAGACAAAACCAACACACGTTATCCACACAGCGGCTAGAGTCGGAGGTTTGGGAGCCAATATGAATTATATGTCTGAGTTCTACACCCAGAACACAGCGATAAATCTTAATGTCCTTGAGGCCGCTCGTCGGGCTGGTGTGGAGAAAGTTGTTTCTTTTTTATCTACTTGCATTTTCCCCGATGATGTAGAATACCCTCTTTGTGAGCATATGTTACATGACGGCGCACCACATACTTCCAATTTTGGGTATTCGTATGCCAAGAGAATGTTGGATGTTCATAGTCGAGCGATTAAAGAGCAGTACGGTCTTAACTACATATGTGTAATCCCAACAAACATATACGGACCTAACGATAATTTTAATTTAGATGATAGTCATGTGGTTCCTGCTCTTATTCATAAGTGTTACTTAGCCAAGAAGAACAAGACCGACTTGGTTGTTTGGGGGAGTGGAAAACCAATTAGAGAGTTTATTTATTCAGAAGATGTGGGTGAGCTAACACAACTCATACTAGATGAGTACGATGGCCCAGGGCCGCTCATTATTTCTTCTGGGGAGGAGATTAGCATAAAAGACTTAGTTGATCTTATAGTTAAAGCAATGAAGTTCAAGGGTAAGATTGTTTTTGATGATAGTAAGCCTGACGGGCAGTACCGCAAGACTACTTCTAACTTACTTCTTAAAACAATTTTTCCTAAGTATAAATTTACTAAATTGAAGCAAGGGATCAAGAAGACTGTTGACTGGTTTGTGGAGAATTACGAGTCATGCAGGAAGTAAAAAAGGCATTAATCACAGGAATTAGCGGTCAGGATGGGTCCTACCTAGCGGAGTTTCTTCTAGAGAAGGGTTATGATGTGTGGGGATTGCTGCGTAGGCATTCAGTCCCTGAGAATCAAACCAGTAGGTTAGAGGAGATTGGTCTTTTAGATAACCCTAAACTACACCTGGTGTATGGAGATATTACAGACCTCCCTTCACTACTTCAGGTTTTTAGTAAAGTTGTTCCTGATGAGATTTATAATTTAGCAGCACAGTCTCATGTGAGGATTAGTTTTGATCAACCCGCATTTACCACTCATGCAGATGCTGTTGGCGTGTTGAACATTTTAGAGGCTGCTAAATGTGTATGTCCAGAGGCCCGTATTTATCAAGCAGGGTCTTCTGAGATGTTTGGTAATGAATATGATGAAGATGGATATAGAAGAGAGACAACTCTTATGCGACCTGTTAGCCCATATGGTTGTGCAAAGCTTTATGCTTTTAACCTCGCTCGCGTTTATAGGAGTTCTTATGGTATGTTTGTTTCAAATGGGATTTTATTTAATCATGAGTCTCCCAGACGCGGCCTAAACTTTGTTACTAATAAGATAGTTGCAGGAGCAGTTGACATATCTAAAGGAAAAGCACACACTCTAGCATTAGGAAATTTAGAAGCAACTAGAGATTGGGGTCATGCTAAGGATTATGTTCGCGCCATGTGGATGATTCTTCAACACGATAAGCCTGATGATTTTGTTTGTGCCATGGGTGAATCCCACTCTGTTCGAGAGTTGTGCGAGGAGGTGTTCTCTGAGCTTTGTCTGGATTATAGAGATTTTGTTACACAAGACCCCAAGTACTATAGACCTACTGAGCTTCATGACTTGAAGGGAGATTGCTCCAAACTTAAAGAAACTTTGGGCTGGGAGCCTAAGTATACTTTTAGAAGTATGATAGAGGAAATGGTTGCTGCAAGGCTATAATAGTTCATGCAAGACGATTATTATCAAATGAATAGATATCAAGAAGAAGCCTGGGAAACTGCAATTTACCCCGCTAAAGGCGATAACTTATACTACCCTGCACTTGGTTTAGCTGGAGAAGCAGGAGAGGTATGTAATAAGATTAAAAAGATTATGAGAGATCAGGAAGGTTCGGCAACAGCAGAACAAAAGCATGAAATTGCAAAAGAGTTGGGCGATGTACTCTGGTACTTGGCAACCTTAGCAACTGAACTGAACTCACATTTAAGCTGTATTGCCGAAGATAATTTAAAGAAGCTTGCAGACCGCAAGAAAAGAAATATGCTTTCTGGATCAGGAGATAATAGATAATGCCTCAGTACACTTGGCACTGCAAGAAATGTGATATGGTTTTTGATATATTCCAATCAATGACAGAGCATAGGGACGAACCTCCCACACATTGTCCCACCTGTGATCCTGATATTAAAGAAGAGGGTACACTACATCAGGTGCATTTTAAAGGAAGTCTTCCGAAGTTTAGAATTCCAGGTGAGGGGGCTTATTACCCCAACAAACTGCAATGATTGATTTAGATGACCCTCCTGCGCCGATGCGGGTAGCAATCAAAGAATCACATAAGTCAAACCATAGGTTTAAATTAGGGGCATGTATTGCCAAAGGCAATAAGGTTTTAACTAAGGCGCATAATAGCAGGAAGACACATCCCAAATTTGGGTCAGGAAATTACCAAACTCTTCACGCAGAAAGTTACGCTATTTACAAGGCTGTGCGACAAGGCATAAGCCTAAAAGGCACAACACTTTATGTTTATCGAAAGAACAATAACCTCGCCAAACCATGTCCTTGTTGTATGGGATTGGTCCATGAATATGGAATAAAAGAGGTTATTTATAGTGGTTTGAGATAAGTCAAATCTATAATAGTATATGAATAAAGATGTAATAAAAAGACTAAAGAACGCAGGGCTGCTTTCTGATGAAGCGCACGATTTAGGTTTTGTTTCAACAGGTAGCTACGCTTTAAATAAGATCATTTCGGGTGATTATATGAAGGGCATTCCTATTGGGATGATTTCTCAATTTCATGGCGAAGCGTCAACTGCAAAAACTGTGTTTGCCACACATATCTTAAAAGAGGCACAAAGTAAGGGTTACTATTCAATGTTAGTTGATAGTGAAAATGCATACAATCCTACTTTTGCGAAACAGTTGGGAGTTGATCCTGAGAGATTGATTTACTCTACAGCCGAGACTTTAGAAGATAGTTTCCAAGTAATGGAGGACACTATTTTATCTATTAGAGAGGCAGACCCCAACACTCCTATTGTTATTGCTTATGACAGCATTGCTGTGTCACCTTCTAAAGCAGAGTACGAGGCTGAGTCTTATGATGGTAACAATATGCAAGGGGCAATAAGAGCAAAGTCCACAGGAGCTTGCTTGAGGAAGATCAATCCACTTATGCGTAAGCATAAGGTTGCTCTTATCGTAATTAATCAAATCAGAAGTAAAGTCGGAGTGATGTATGGTAATCCTGAAACCATGGCAGCAGGAGGCAAGTCTTTAGATTACTACTTGGGAGTAAATCTTAAGTGCATCTCTAATAAGACTGCTGATCTTGTGCGGGACGATAATAAACAAGTTATTGGAATCACAGGAACTGTCAGGAACACTAAGAATAAAGTATCTATTCCCTTTAGGGAATGTGAGTTTGAGTTGATGTACGACGAGGGGTTGAACGCTTGTGCAGGGATGTTGAAGCAATTAGTCCTAGATAATGTTGTAGAGCAGAGTGGTGCATGGTACAGTTGGAATGGTGTTAAGTTCCAGCGCAAGGAGTTTGATAATAGCTTTTCGAGTGGCGAAAAGTTCACAGGACTCAGAGAAGCGGTTGGCGTGAAGACCCAACCCGCTGAAAACAAAGAGCTTACAGCGAAGTGAAAAATAGTCGCATTTTAAGTTTGCAATTCATAGATAGTGAGGTATAATATGACGATGAAAGACAAAGACGATAGCTTCTTCGGTGTTCTGAGTAACATCATAGATGAAGCGTTCTCAAAAGTGTTTACAGAAAAAAAGGAAGATCACTCCTCCCCCTCCTCAGAGTACACTAGCATTAAAGAGTACACAGAGCAGACAGGAAAGAGATTTCGAATGAGTAAAGACCAAAAAGAGCGTGGACTAACTAGAGACGAAGCCTTTACTGAGTTACATTTAAACAAGGAAAAATAATTATGATTCTAACTAAAGAAAACCATCCCGCAATTTTCGCAGAGAAAGCCGCATCCACGGTTTCCGATAAGTATACCTTTATTCCTACCACTAGGATTCTAGGAGTGTTGGAGGATCAGGGCTGGATCCCTACTAGTGCCCAACAGGTTAACTCTCATAAAGAGGGTAACAAGCAGTTCGCCAAGCACCTTATCCGTTTGAGGCGTGATGAGGCTATTGTGGCTGAAGTAGACAAGGTGATTCCTGAGATCGTCCTTTTCAACTCTCACAATGGCAAATCTAACTATGACCTCCGCATGGGTCTTTACCGTTTCGTTTGTTCTAATGGAATGGTTGTGAGTGACCAAGAGTTTGGATCAATTAAGATTCGTCACATGGGTTACTCTGATGAGCAGGTTGTTAAAGCCTCTCAAGAGTTTATTGATAACAGCACTCGTATTATGAATGTTGTTAACGAATGGCAAGACGTTAAGCTGGATCGTGACCAGATGCGTTCCTTTGGGCGTGATGCTGCTAAGTTGCGATTCGAGAACCCTGATGACCTTACGATCAACACCGTCCTACAGGCTCGTAGGGGTGAGGATATGGGCTCTGATCTTTGGACTGTGTTTAACAGGACTCAAGAGAACCTTATTCAAGGAGGTTTCTTGGTCACAGACGGTAGACGCAGGAGCCGTAAGATCACTAATATTGATAAGAATATTGATATCAACACCAGCCTTTGGGATATCGCCAGCAGCTATTCCAACAATTAGTAAATTCTATCCCCACTAAGTGTACTAAATACTTAGTGGGGATAATTTATACTTATGCGGAAAAAGCATTTTTTTAGAGAGCCAATAGGTAAAGACCTTAATGGTTTGTATATTACTGCTGCTCAAATGCAGTTCTTTTTGAACAGGAAACGAGGCAATCAGCAGTTTGTAGAGGGAGACCCTGAATTTTTTAAATACTTTTATAAGTGCGCTGTTTATAATATTATTTGGGATCTCCTTGAAACTGACCCTGCCTGTGCAACCTTTTTCTGGGATGAAGATGCAGGGTCTGTCGGTGTAAAGTTCCCAGAAAATGGGAAAGTAATGGAGCAGCTTAAAGAAAAAAAAGTGAGTTATTATTTTAGTGATGAAGAATTACCCTAAAATGTTATGTTTTTATTTACTGGAGTTGTTTTCTTCTTCTGTAAATTTAGTTTGTGCGTTAGTAGGAAAATACCCTTCTTTCGAGTGGGGGGTGAGTTTTTTATTTGATTTAGAGCAGCATCGCATAGTTAGCGAAGTAGATAATAGAGAGGCTATTAGAAAAAAGAAAGAGGATGACGCTTCTAAGTTAGAAAAAAAGGCCAAAGATAATGGGGAATACTTATAAAGATAAGAGTGAATTTCTTCCATTGAAGAAATCAAAAGTTAAGAAAAATAAGCCTCTCCACGGGCTAAAAGAAGCGACTTATGCTGATAAACAGCAGGGCCGCTCCTATAATACTATGGATTTTGACGATTATGACGAAGACAATTTTGAAAAGTTTAGTAAGAAAAGGTGAGCAACCTGTAGATACCTATAAAGACATCTATAAGTTTGAGATCTCTTGTGAAGGGATTATGAGAATGATCTCTTATTTTATAGATGGAGATAAAGGAGGTAACAAGTATGCCAACTGATTATGTTCTAAAGCGTCCTGTATTAGATCAAAATAGAATACAGAAGTACGCAAAAAAAATACTAGATGAAGCAGGGGAAGACAGAACGCTTGCTTTAGATGCGTACAGATATTTTAAAGAGATGGTAGACGAGAACCCTCAAGACTCAGTAGCAAAGCAGCAGATGACTGATTGCCTTAAATTAGCACAATCATCTAAATCTAGTGCATTGAAGGTAATGGATCTTTTAATCAAGTTTGAATCAAGCACCACTAAGCAAGAGGGATCATCCAGCGTGTCTCTTTTTAGCAAAATAGAACAATTAGCGAATGAAAAATAAGTGTTTTAAATTATTTTGTAAAGATTTAGACGAAATTATTTCTGTAAAAAGTTACAAGCAGGAGGAGGAGTCTACCTTATTCGAAGAGTTTAAAGATCATTTAAGTGATGTTAAACCTGCATACAGCGTAAACGACTACAAAAAATATTTAGTAGATTCTTTATTAGTTGATCCTAGTTCCTATTATACTTTTCTTGATAAGGAAGTAGAGGAGGAGCTAACAAAAGAAATTGTTAACGCTCTATATGCTACAGTCATAGAAGCATACCCTCATTTTGAGTTTGAGTTTATTTGCAATGAGATAAACAACGGAATTGCTTTTGACCAGATGCGTACCTTCTTTAAAACTCAAGCTGAAAGCATATTAGGAAGTCAACCGCAGGAAAAGAGAGGCATAACCTCTTTTGCTGACATTGTTAAACTTGCCAACGAACTTAATAAAAATGTTATTGGGCAGGAAGAGGCAGCAGAGAAGACGCTAGACTCGATTAAATTAATGGTAGCAAATATTGATTCTTTTAGCTCTTTATTCTACATAGGACCTACTGGAGTCGGGAAGACTAAGTTAGCTAAGGTTTTAGGGAAAGGATATTCTGGAAACTTTTTAAAGGTAAATTGCGGAGAGTATTCCTCTGCTCATGACTATGCGAAATTAATTGGCGCACCTCCTGGATATGTGGGGCACTCTGATTCCAGCCTCCTAGGGGAAAAGGCTGCCATCTCTAATTCTTGGGTTATATTGTTTGATGAGATTGAGAAAGCTAATTCAAAGTTTTATGATTTTCTGCTCTCTTTATTAGATGATGGGACTTGTACTGATAACTTAGGGAATGTGCTTGATTTCTCTCAATCTATATTTATCTTTACTACAAACGAAGGTATTCAAGCTAATCGTCTAGGAGAGACTAGAGTGGGGTTTGGAAGGGATCCTATTACTTACGAGGATAATAAAGATGAAATAATGAAATCCATTAAAAAGTCTTTTAACCCCGAGTTTTTAAATAGGGTGGATCATTTCGTATTTTTCAATCAACTGAAGGATAACGATTTAACTAAGATTGTTAAGCTTGAAATGAATCATCTCCCAATTAGAAAAACTAAAGCCTTGATATCCTATATAATTAAGAACTCTAATCATCAAGAGTATGGAGCAAGAAATATTTCTAAGTTTATTAAGAATAATATTGCAACCAAGATAGCAGACGCTATCTTAAAGAAGAAAGTGCCTATAGGCAACACAAAGTATTACACTTTTTCGATAAAAAAGAATGAAGTATATATTTCAAACATAGAGGAGGATACCGATGGGTGGACGAACCAGAAGACTTCGCAACATAGCTAGGAGACAACAGGGGGCTCAGACCGAGGCTCCTATTACAGAGGCTCCTGTAGAAAAAAAAGCGAAAAAAACCACAAAGAAAAAAACAACAAAGGGTTGATTAGGCTATAATATAACCCAGATGGGCAGTAGGCCCATCATTGTTCTTTAATTCCGAGAGAGAGGGATCTACTAATTATATGTATACCCTCTCTCTCATTCTTTTTGGGCGTGTAGCTCAGAGGTTAGAGCGCGGTTCTTATAAAGCTGAGGTCGGGAGTTCAATTCTCCTCACGCCTACCACATAATCCAAGATTAGCTGATCGTGAGAGAGGCTGCCAGAACCGAAGTCTTGGGTGCAACTATTTAGGAAATTTATTTATGATTGATGATGTTAATGAGAAGTACCTTTCACGGGTTTTAGAGAGTGCGAAGACTGGTTTAGAGCAAGCAGATGAAGCTCTAAAACAATTGGAGGCTCAGGCAGAGCAGATGGATGCTCAGAGAGAGCAGATTATTGCTCAAAAAGAGGAGATGGAAGATGCTGTTTCCGAGTTAACCGAACTTCTAGGTGTAGTAGAGAAAAAGGACTCTGATGAAGAGTAGTGATTCTGCGTATATCCCCATGATTGAAAACATCAGGGAAATGCTAAAGAATACTATTTTTGCTCATCCAGAGGATGTTGAAGCGATGGTAAAAGCATCCACACCAAAGAAGAAGAAGTGAGTTTGATCCCCGATAGCTCAGTTGGTAGAGCATTCGGCTGTTAACCGAATTGTCCGAGGTTCGAGTCCTCGTCGGGGAGCCAAGGGAGTGTAGATCAATTGGTTAGATTGCCAGCCTGTCACGCTGGAGGTTGTGGGTTCAAGTCCCATCACTCTCGCCATCTCATGCATAGTTACTTATTTAGAAACAGAGAGCGATTGGCAAAAATATATGGGATGGTAGCCCAATCGGCAGAGGCAACAGACTTAAAATCTGTCAAGTGTGGGTTCGAGTCCCATCCGTCCTACCAATATAGTTTAAATTAGAAAACTTAATATGAAAACAAAAAAGAATCCTCCTGTTACTTTAGGATCTCCTCCGTTTAGTCGAGAGGACTTTGTAGAAGCTCTCGGAGAGTTCGCAGAGTTATATAAAGAGAGGCCAATTCAAGATAATGATGGAGGAATGAAAGCTCCTCAGATGTTCTACGCTTGGTATACAGCAAAGAGGTTACAGCCTACTGCTATCATAGAAAGTGGTGTTTGGAAAGGGCAAGGAACATGGTTCTTTGAGCAAGCCTGCCCTAATGCTGTACTAGTTTGCCTTGATCCATATCCCCACTTGAAGAAGTATACATCTAAATCTGCTGATTATGCTGATGCTGATTTCTCACGCATTTCTTGGGAGGCTTGGCACTCTTCTAGAAATTTAGAAGCTAAGAATACTCTGTGCTTTTTCGATGACCATCAGAATGCATTAGATAGGTTGCGAGTTGCTGCCCCACAAGGATTTAGGCATCTTATGTTTGAAGATAATTACCCTGTTAGCCAAGGTGACTGCGTTAGCTTGAAGACTATCTTGGAAGAAGATCAGAATAGCGGTATGGATGCTAGGGGTTATTTGAGAACATATTATGAGTTCCCCCCTCCTGTTAAGGGAGACAAGACTCGTTGGGGTGATGATTGGACTGATGAGCATTATCCTACGCATGATCCACTAATTACAGACTATACAAAAGAGTACGAAGATTACTTTGACGGGTATGAGAATTATACTTGGATTTGTTATGCTGAAATCGAACAGGAGTGACTATTATAAATCATGTACGAGTATAAAATTAAATCCATCGAGCATATCGTAGATGGTGATACATTTGATTGTATGGTGGACCTGGGATTTAGCATCCTTCATAAGATTAGAGTGAGGATGTATGGAATTAATACACCTGAAAGTAGAACACGCGATTTGGAGGAAAAGGCTAGAGGCTTGGAAAGCAAGAAGAGGCTTATTGAATTGCTAGAGCAGCATGAAGGAGACTTAATTCTTGCAACTAAAGAGAAGGGAAAGTATGGAAGGTATTTAGGTATTGTGTATCACACTAGTGATGAGTGCAAGCCAAGAGTAGATATCAACCAACAACTAATTACCGAAGGTTACGCTGTCCCTTATTTCGGGGGCAAAAGATAAGCACTCGTAGCTCAGTTGGATAGAGCAACGGACTTCTAATCCGTAGGTCATAGGTTCAAATCCTATCGAGTGTGCCATTCACAAGGCTATAATAAAATTGTGGAAACATTAGAGTTTACAATCCGCAGAGACCCTAATAAAACTAACCCAGAGGGGGTTGAGTATTGGGTATATGAAGAGGTCGTAGGAGTAAGAGAGCAAGGTCATTATCTTATATTAGTGATGCCTGATATTTCAGCTTTTATACCTAAATGGTGGATTGTAGCATTTAAAAAATTACTATAGGAGTAAAATTATGTTAGAAGTTATTGTTAATTATACAGACGGCGAAGTAGAAACTTATACTATCCTCACTTATCTTAAGGGTGAAAGGTATTGGCAGCTTCTTACTGTTGACGGCACAACTGTAAGCATTCCAGATCATTCAATCAAAAAGATCGAGGTGCATCAAGTTGGTGGATCAGAAGAAGCTTGATGTTGTTTACTTGAAAATGGCCGAGGATCTTTCTACTTTGTCTCATGCAAAGAGGAGGAAAGTCGGCTGTTTGATAGTAAAGGACACACAAATTATAGCAGAGGGATACAATGGAACTCCTAGGGGGTTTGATAATAGTTGCGAATTTATTGACAGTCTCGATGAGATGTACACTAAACCAGAGGTATTACACGCAGAGTCTAACGCGATCACCAAACTTGCTCGCTCTACTAATTCATCCCAAGGCTCAACACTATACGTTACTTGTAGTCCTTGTTTTGATTGTGCAAAACTTATAATTCAATCTGGTATAGAACGGGTTGTGTATAGACATATGTATACAAATAAGAATTGTATGGAAGCATTAGCTCTTCTCACTAAAGCAGGAATATCCGTAACACAGAATACACTTATGAAAGAAACTTCTTGACTCGCCGCATATTTGTGGTATAATGGGCGCATGAACATATTCGTCCTTAGTAAATATCCTCGCCTCGCAGCAGAGATGCATTGCGACAAACATTGTGTCAAGATGATCCTTGAGACTGCTCAAATGCTCTCGACTGCTCACCGTGTCTATGATACCCCACAAGCTGAGAATGTTTATAAGCAAGCTCACCTTAATCACCCTTGCACAAAATGGATACGCGAGTCTGGTGATAACTATCGCTGGGCTTGGAGACTGTACCATGAGCTTCTAGTAGAGTTCAGGAAACGTCGAGGCAAGCACCATAAGTCTGGAGAGCTTATCCATGACCTAGCCCACACTCCTCATGGGATGCCCGAGATTGGTCTCACGCCCTTCGCCCAAGCCATGCCTGATGAGTACAAGAGATCGTGCCCTGTGGAGGCTTACAGAGCCTACTACATGGGTGACAAGGCTGACATAGCTGAGTGGAACTGGGGCACTCCTGCTCCTGACTGGTTTGAAATAAAAGGGACAATTGGCTTGCAATCGGCCCAGAGCTAGGTATAATTTGCACATGATTACAAACGACCAATGGGAATTAATTGACGAGAAGTATGGAAAGCTACTCACTACGATCTGTTCTAAGATTTCAGGAGATGCGGCTATCGCCAACTTTGATGATAACTTACAGGATTTACGCCTAGCCGCTATGGAGGCTGTAGCAGGGTTCGCCAGAAAAGAGGATAAGCCTTTTGAGGAGTTTTTCGATACACTAGGATTCCATAAATATATTAAAACCTGTTTATGGAATCTAAAGAATAAAAAAGGATCAAGGATTACTAAGAGATATAATATCAACAAGAACACAGTTGATATTACTGAGTATTCTGAGATATTAGTAGCACAGAATCATGACACTTCTACGACTTCTTTAGACTTTGTTTTGGGTGAATCAATCACTCTGTTTAATGAAGCGCAGTTAAATGCTATTAAGTTAGTGATGGACAATCCGCATTATGTAAAGCCTAATGGAAAAGTAAATGTTAGGAAATTGTCGGTGGAGTTAGGCTATTGTGCTGCAAAAACAAGAAAACTTTTAGATGGAATAAAGACACAACTAAATTTGGATATTTAAAAAAGGATAAGTAATGGAAGACTTAAAAAAGAAGAGAGACGAACTAAAAACCAAGTACGATAGAATGATGGATGCCCATTCTAAGAATTCACACATAAGTAATGAGGGAGCCTACCAAGATTCTGCAAATGCTGTTAAAGCTATCTACGAGGAGCTATATCAAGTGTCCTTAGAGATAGGAGATCCTGTTCCTATGTGGTTCTGATGCCTATTGAAGCTTATATTCACCATACCGCAAAGTGTATGCTTGGGGTTAAAGAGCTTTCTCTTGATTTGCGTAACTATTTAGATGACGTTGAGATGTATGCAAACTTCGTTGATGGAAGTATTGCATCTCGTCAGGTTGTGGCTGTTGCTTTAGCATCTTATAGAAGGTGTAGGCTTGTGGAGAAAGGTGTGGATTATCTTTCAGAGAAGAGAAGAGAGGAAAAAAGAGATGAGTAACTTCGCAGAGATAGGTGACAAAGTTGGAAAGTTGGTTTCTGATAAGCAACGTGCTTACGGTGATTCTTTTGGTCGTAGTGGTGAATGTTTGCGACAGATGTTTCCCGAAGGCATCAAGCCACACCAGTATGATGATCTGCTCACTATCGCTAGGATTCTTGACAAACTGTTTCGGATTGCTAATAATCCTACTGCTTTTGACGAGAATCCCTATCAGGATATTGTGGGCTACGGACTCCTAGGAATGAACCGTCATAACTCTGGTGATAACAAGGGCTTAGACTTTCATGCTGAATCAAATATTTCATAACTACGGCTTGCATTTGAGCCATTATACTGTATAATAGGGACATGAGCAAGACAAACGAGCAAATACTTCGAGAGAAGTGGCCTGAGAGGGCACAGAAGGCAGCGAATGGCAGCCGTAAGGAAGCCATTTACCTGATGTGCATTAACTGTATCGGATCAGCACAAGAAGCAAGGAAGTGTGAGGCAGTAGAGTGTTTCCTACATCCTTACAGACCTGGGGGTAAGAACGATGCTTAAAATTAGGAATGGCAAGCTGAACCATGGTGATCGTGTTGAGATCTATCGCAACCTTAACAATGGCACTCACTCTATTCGTAGGAACGGTAAGGTAGTAAAGCACCTTACACATTGGCAGAGCATCTTCCTGAAAGATGTTAAGTTCGCTGTGCAACCTGCTGGTAGAGAAAAGGTTCGGCGTGAAGGTAGGAAGAATGTCCACGCATTTGTTAGAGGGACGGTAATCATGCCTTCAACCATGAACTGCACTACTGATGAGTTCAAGAAGAAGATGCCTCTTTGCATCCAGTACAACCCTTACCATACTGACCATTTCGGATGCTATATGCTTACTGGTGAAACTGATAAGAAGGGTCGCCCTTGCAATGCTTGGACACACATTTACGAAGCTAAACTAGCAACCTTTACGGAGGGATACCTTTATGCCGCAATCTAATATACCCGAACGAACCCTACTAGAAAGAGAGAAGTCTCGCCTTCATGATAAGATGATTAATGCATGGATGACATTACGCGACTCTGTGGGTTCATTTCATTCACTAGAAGATCACTACGACCTAGATGATCTTACTATTGAGAGAGTTGATGGCTGGGTCCATAGAATTGAGCAGAGCTTAGGTGACGCAGATTATCTTATTAATGAGTTAGGAGATTGGGCTTTCGATGGAGATAGCTATCGTCTCATTGAAGAAGAGAACTACGAGGA
>TARA_R110002073_G_scaffold329152_3_pt1 | contig 97257 bp, 88 predicted proteins | sample TARA_R110002073 | Tara Oceans TARA_R110002073 (sample SAMEA4397174) | marine metagenome | biome: Polar Biome; feature: [DCM] deep chlorophyll maximum layer (ENVO:01000326); material: water (ENVO:00002006), including particulate matter (ENVO:01000060) such as... | depth 40 m
ACAAAACCTCTGCAGGCCGCATCATTCGGGCGTTTTGGCTTTTCGGCAAAATGGGATATAAGTCATTTGTCGTTGAACTCCGGGTTTTTTATTTATTCGTTCAAACATGAGAGCGGGGCTGGCGCGGGCTCGGGCGGTGAAAAGGTCTGCCTAGAGATGTAGACAGAGCAACAATATGGCGAGCGTTCGGAGGTCGTCTTTGCAGAACTGGCGCTTGGCTGTATTCACACGCCGGTAGGGCTGCGTTACGGACGAGCAACGAGAAACCCATATCGTTTGCGTAAAACTTGCGTGCATAAAAAAAGGGCCTTTCGGCCCTTTTTTTATGCACATCAATTATCCGCAAGTCAGCTGCTCTTATGCAGTAACTTCCTTGATCTGCTGCTGCAACGCCATTTGCGATGCAGTTGGCTGTGCGGTTTGCAGCGCCATCAACTTGCTCATATCGCCTTCGATGCGAATCTGGCCAGTCATGAAGCCTTGCATGCCTGCAGATTGGTCGCCTTCGATGAAAATGCGCTTCGCTAAATCAGCTGGCAAAATCATGGTGGTTGCGCCATCAGCATTGTGGCCGCGCTCAATCATGCCTGAAACCAACGCCATTTCGGTGTCGCCGTTAGGGCCGCCGTTTACGGTAATGTTGATCACAAGATCGGCCAAGGCAGCTGGAGCCTCAACGTCGCCAGCGGCGGTGCGCAGTTCTTCTACTTTGGCAAACCACTCGTCAGTCAAAAATTCTAAGCTCATTCGGTCTCTCCAGTTATATGTATTGGCCCGTACACCCAGTATTCCAATCACCCGAAACATTCAAACGAGCGTTCTAAGGGGTTGCTGTACCTTAATAGAAAGCGCCAAACCAAGGCAAGACCCGTATGCCCAGCGATTTGAGCCAAAAGGTCATACTGCTTCTTCGCCGGTTTCGCCGGTACGAATCCGTACTGCTTGCTCCAGCGAGGTAACGAAAATCTTACCGTCGCCTATTTTGCCGGTATTGGCGGCTTTGATGATCGCATCAATGGCGCTATCAACCTGATCATCACGCACAGCGATCTCAAGCTTCATTTTTGGCACGAAGTCGACCAGGTATTCAGCGCCACGGTACAGCTCGGTATGCCCTTTCTGCCGACCAAAGCCCTTCACTTCACTAATCGTCATGCCCTGAATACCAATCTCCGCCAGCGCATCACGGACATCGTCGCTCTTAAAAGGCTTAATAATCGCGGTAATCATTTTCATTGTTCAAACTCTCCAGCAACTCGCTGTTGTCTCATTTCAGTACGCTCGACCAGCGCTCTCTAAAGAGCCATGTTCGTACTGTGCCCAAAATACCGTGCCAATACGTTCTGTCTTCATGCTGCCAGGCCAATGCCCCCTGAGGTGCACAGGCCAAGCGCTTAAACCCAATTCCTGTAATCCTGCCGCCAAGTTTCACACATTCAACCCGCCAGCCATATAGTGGCCGACAGATAAAAGACTAGTGCAGATAGTTAAACATCTTACGACGGTAAGCACTGGCCAACGGATCACCCTTTGGCAGGCAATCAAACACTTTCAAGAGTGCGGCCTGAGCAGCACCATCTCGATAGTCTCTGAAGTCCTTCAGCAACTGGATCAACGCTTGCAGCGCCACCTCAAACTGGCCCGCCGCCGCCGCGCGCAAGCCATAGGCGTGCAAGTCTTCTGGGGTTGGCATCGCCGCGATCTTCGCGGCTAATTCAAGCAATGACGCCGCTGGCTGATCTTTCACTTCTTCAAGCAGTGCAAACCGATTACGGAATGGTCGTAGCTCTGCGACGTCTTCGAGAACCTCTGCCAGTAAAGACTGCCCTTCATCAAGGCGCCCTTCACCGAGCAAATATTCGACTAACGCCGCACGAAATAAATGCTTGTCTGGTTCTTGGACAATCGCTTGGCGCAGAGCCTGCTCCGCCTGCTCGCCCTGCCCCTGCTCAATGGCTAACTGAACTTGCTCTAGGAAGCCCGCCAGCTGCTCTTCTTCGCTTGGCAATGTTGCCACCGTCGACGCAAACCATTGTTGCAGCGACGCTTCCGTTTGCGGGCCATTGAGCTCGCCCGCTAGCTGGCCTTGATGCACCAACTTTAGCGCTGGCAGGCCCTGAACGCCGAACTGAACCGCTATTGGCTGCTGCTCATCCACATTAACTCGCGCGACCACCACGGCGTTGGCTTGCTCTCTAGGCAGACGCTGCAACAACGACATCAGTTGCAGGCTCGGCTCGGAGCCTTGCGACCAGAATGCAAAGATGACCGGCTTCTGCATAGACTGCGAAACCACCGACTGAACATTCCCTGCCACGACATCTACAATGTTGCTTTCTACAATACCGCTGTCTAACACCCTAGCTCTCCCACTCTGCAAACACTTCTGCGGACACTTCTACAGAAACGGTCATTCACACTCACCACATTCGACGCGAGCCATTATTCCCGCGAGCATTATTGCCGCGAGAGTGTAACGCTTCCTGCGGCATTCCCCCACCAATAGATAGCAAGAACCCGCACTGCAGTGCGGGTTCTACGAAGCCAAAATGGGAGTCGTTACGAGAAACGCATCATGTTAATCAACGCTGCCTGCGTTGGCATCTAGGTAGCCGACGTAGCGATCACGAATGTCTCGCACATACGCCACCGGTTCAGCACCACGCACGTAGCCGTACTGCGCTTTGCGAGAATACTGTGGCTGCGACAATAGCAACATGGCCTGCTCGACATTGCCAAACCAACGGTTAGGGTCTTTGCCCAACTGGCCGGCCAGGCGACGCGCGTCGTGCACATGCCCATGCCCCGCGTTGTACGCGGCAAGGGTAAAGTAGATGCGCTCTTCAAGGGGCAGGCTGTCGGGAAAACGTTGTTTTAGCCATTCCATAAACTGGATGCTTGCTTCGATATTTTCTTCCGGAGGACGAACATCCTGAAAACCAAACTGTGCCCCCGTACGCGGCATCATTTGCATCAAGCCCAAGGCTCCAGCGTACGATCTTGCTTTCGGATCAAAGCGACTTTCTTGATACATCTGCGCCGTTAGCAAGCGCCAATCATAATCACCGACGCTGGCGTATTCCCGCACCATCTCGTCATAGGGTGAAATCGCTTTGCCCGCGACAACACGCTCTTCACGATACTTGGCAATTGATTTGGGCTCGGAAAAGTAGCGATTAAAATAAATATTGTAGTGCAGGCCGCGATACGCTTTACGAATAAAGGTATTCATTGCGGCCAGCAGCTCCTGCTGCTCGGGCCGCACAACCCAGCCGATATCTTTGTCCTCGGCCAGATCATAAACAATGCGAATATCCGTTCTAAAGGTTGTTTCCATCGCGGCCAAATGACTATCAACTAATGTGTAGTCATATAAGCCGTCGGCGACGTCCGCCATAATCATTTCAGAGGTTGCGCCCGGCACCGGTTGAATGTCGACATGAATGCCGCGCTCTTGGAGCGCAAGCAACGTCTCCATGTAACTGTGCTCAGGATTCACGGCAACGGTTTTGCCGTTCAGAGCAGATAGGTCGGCAAACTCTTCCGCCCCTTCCGCGCCAATCACTTGTTCGGAAACGCGTAAATAGCGTCGGCTAAACGTCCAACCATTTTGCACACGCTCGGGAGTCCGCGTCACCGCGCCCGCGATGACGTCGCCGTAGCCCTGTTCAAGCGCCTCATACATCGATTCGGGACCATCCCGCACGACGACTCTCACGCGTAATTTATGCTTCTTGGCAAACTCATTCACCAGCTCATAATCGAAACCCATCAGCTCGCCACGCCATAGGAAGTAACTCGCCGGGTTATTGGTCGTGATCACACGCAGCGCGCCGGACTGTTTGATGTTCGCCCAATTCCGCTTAACCCGCGTATCCCGCGATGCGACAACACGCGTGCTAATAAGATACTCATTGAGCGCTTCGCGCAGATCAGCGCTGCCTTCACGCACCGCCCAAGCGATATCACGGTCTGCTCGCAGAAGTGGGCCAATGGCCGTTCCGGGCACCAACGGCACTAACGCCTCTGCTACATCGGCGTCCAGTACGGTGGCTTGATAGGTGCCGGCGGCAACCCCTTCGAGCATTGCCCAATCGGAGGTGCTGCCCGGCACCAGCTCGCGGCTTAAGGCAGACTGCTCGCCAACAAGACCTGTCAGGGTCTCATCCCAAGATGTGCCTTCTGGCACGGTCACTTTCAATGCACCGAGTTCATCCAAGCTCTTGTCGCCGTTCTCATCGGCAACAATCAGGACTTCGTCAACCACCAACAGCGGCACCGTGAACGCCACCCGCTGCTCGCGCGCATCCGTGCGGGTCATGTTGGTCACGGCAATATCGCCCTGACCGCTCTCTAGCGCATCCAACAGCTGGGCAAAGTCATCAACCCAGATCCACTCCACGGCGAGCCCCTGAGCTTCAACAAACTGCTCCGCCACCTCGTAGTAGCTTTGCAACGGAAAGCCGTCGCGCGGTAAGGCGGTATATTCATTGGAGCGCGGCGCCAGCAACCGCACGATGCCCCGCTCCCGCAGGTCGTCTAGGTCGCCGGTTTCACGATAGTTCTGGAAACCATCCGTCGAGGGTTCCCCGCTTTGAGAGGAGCTAGGAGGATCTCCACAGGCGCCCAGCAGAACAGCGAGGAAGAAAAGTGTGGTGGTCTGAATTAGAACGCGTTTTAGCTGTGTCATATGACCCATGCTGATTCGCTCTACGCGAGAATGCAATCACTGCGCGCCGAACGTCACCAGAACAGCGCATGAAGGGCTGTACCGACGATAAAATGCAGGGCAGTGGAGGGGGCGAGGCGTCTAAGAGTGGCAGAGCGTATTACGGGAAGAACTTAGGGCGATGCTGCGAGGTGCTGTTTACCGCGTCCTTTTGGAACCCTTTATGGCATGATGCCCGAACTGTGTGTACGGCGATACTCGCCTGGGGCGCAGCCTTCCCAGCGCTTAAAAGCGTGGTAGAAATTTGCTGTGTCTGAGAAACCAAGCTGCTCGGCAATCTTGCCCATATCACAGCGCTGATTACCCAGCATCGCGCAGGCACGCTCATGACGTACTGTATCGCGCAAGTGCGCGAAGGTTGTCTCTTCATGTGCCAAACGGCGCTGCAGGGTTCGCGCGGTCATACTCATGGACGACGCGATCGCCTCGACCGTAGTTTCTTCTTCCCCTAACCGCTGGGTCAGAATTTGCAATACTTGTCCGGCCACCCCTTGCACGCGCGCCAGTTGCTGCAAGGTATCGTTCGCCACCAAACGTAAATGCTGATGATACTTTGGATAAGCTGACGCCAGAGGCGTATCAAGAATGCTGGACTCCACTTCGAGAAAATTCACTTCGCAATTAAACTCAATTGGAGCTAAAAAAACCTCATGATAAAGCGTTAGATCAACTGGCTCAGCATGCGTAAACCCAACACGACTTAACGGCAAGTTCCCGCTCATCAACGAACGACCGATCGCCACCAAACTCGACGCCACTAACTCAGCGTGCGGGCGGCTATGGGCAAACTTTAGCGAGGTATTGGGCGTGACGCTTAAGCGCGTTAACGTTGCGCTGCGCTGGAGCGAAAACTCAAGATAAGGTACTAGAAGGTTTTTATAGGCCAGCAAGGCCTCTAATGCATCATCGAGTGTATTACTGGTCGCCAGCAAATTGCCGAGCAAATCGAGTTTGCCGTGATGGTTCTCTCGTCCAACCACCAAGCCAAAATACGGGTTATCGGCCATAGCAAATGTCGCCGACAATAGCGCATCAAGCTGTTCAAGCTTAAAAAACCGATCGGCGCGGCCAATGCTATCGGCATCAATCTTAGCGGCTTCAAAAACAGCCGGCACATTGATCCGATTCTTTAGAGCAATTTCCAATAGCTCCGGTAAGACCCGAGCTGAAAGTAAGGTATAAGTCATTGTCGCCACATCATCCCTGTGTGGAATTGAAATTAGGTTATGACGCGGTACTGGTCAATGGTTCTTTCCGGTCATTTTAGTTGGCACAAAACGCTCTGGTACCATTTACCGATGGCCGGTACTCTAGACCCCAATTATTGGGAGGCCAAAATGTTGAAACGCTTTTATACCGATCTTGTCACCGAAGCTCAGGTTCCGGCACGGCAGGCATACCGCTTTTTCTGCCACATCGATGACTGGAAAGACTGGTCCAGTGTCATTGCCAATGCACGCTTATTTGGCGGCGAATGGACGAAAGGTGCTTTTCTGATGTTTGCACCGAAACTCGATGGCCTACCGGCCGTACCGATCGTCGTTCGACTACTCGACATCCAACCCGATCGTTCCATTAGCTGGGGGCTAGAATTTCCAGGCGCACGAATTGTCCACCGCTTCTCTTTTGTTCCCGTTGACGATGGTGCCTGTCGCATTCATCACGAAGAATGGTCCGAAGGATTGCTAACACTATTAGTCTGGCCTGCGGGGAAGCTCATTCAGAAATTTAACAACCGGTTTGCGAAAGAGCTCGCATCGATGTTCTAAATGAGCGCTCCAAATTACGGCTCTACAGTAACGCTTGAATAAAATTAGATTGCATTCAGTAAGGTGGGCGGCACGCCGCTCACCTTTCACATTACCTTCAATATCAAGCGTCTAGTCTGAATGTTTTAAAACCTAGTTTGAATTCTGAACAATAAGGCATATGCCACGCGGAACCTTGCTTATGACGTCCATGATTTATAATGCCTACCGACACCTCGTTCTCCGTCATCCCGGAGTCTGGCTGATACTCATTACTCTCATTTCAGCCGCGGCAGGATATCAGCTTCAAGGCTTCCATTTAGATGCCTCTTCCGAATCCCTTGTCCTCGAAAATGATCAAGCACTGGATTACTACCGCACCATTTCAAAACGTTATGGCGGAAGTGATTTTCTAGTGGTCGCATACACGCCTAAAGAAGGTGAACTCTTTACTAAAAAAGCACTGCAACAACTCGACGCCCTACACTCAGACTTAAAAACCGTTGAGCAGATTGATTCTGTCTATTCTGTATTAGACGTACCGTTACTTTTTAGTCCGCCAACCAGCTTTTCCGCACTCGCTCAAGGTTACCGCACCCTGCGTGATGAAGACGTAGATCTGGATATGGCACGTGCTGAATTTATTCAAGAGAATCCCGTTTATAAAGGTATGCTCGTCAGTCCAGACGGAAATACCACCGCGTTACTTATTCGCCTTAATCGCGACGAGGAATACTTTACCTTACTCAACCAACGCGATGCGTTAACTGAAGCGATTAAATCTGGCGACACGAGCGACGACACGCAACAAGCATTACTGCACGCAAAGCAGGCGTACAGCGAATACAATACTCAGCGACAAAATGCCCAAGCAGAAATGATTGCTCAGGTTCGTGCAGTAGTACGTTCTCACGATGATAATGCGCAGATGTTTCTTGGCGGCGTACCGATGATTGCCACCGACATGATTGGCTATGTACGCAGCGATTTACAAACATTCGGCCTTGGCGTACTGCTGTTTATTCTCATTTCTCTATTGGTTATTTTTAGACAACCTCGCTGGGCGGTTCTCTCTCTACTATGCTGCGCCGTTGCAACCTTGTGGCTCAGCGGCCTAATCGGCACCCTCGGTTGGAAAGTCACCATTATTAGCTCCAACTATGTGTCGCTCATGCTGATCATCACCATGTCGATCACCATCCACCTCATTGTTCGATTTCGCGAGCTACAAAAAGAACATCCCGATAAAGACCAAACGTGGCTCACCAACGAAACAGTTCGCCTGATGGCGCGCCCTTCCATCTATATGATTCTCACAACAATGGTCGGCTTTTCATCGCTTGTGTTTAGCGATATTCGTCCGGTGATCGATTTTGGCCTGATGATGACCATCGGCATTGGTACGTCATTGCTGCTGTGCTACTTGCTCTTCCCTGCATTTCTCAAGCACCTTAAGCCTGCCCCCATAGATCAAGGGAATGACTTTACCCAAAGCCTAACCCTCGGCTTTGCCACGGTAACGGAAAAATTCAGCAAAGCCGTACTCGCTATCGCGCTCTGCATCGGCGTAATCGCCCTCATCGGTATGACACAGTTAACCGTGGAAAATCGCTTTATTGATTATTTCCAAAAAGATACCGAAATTCATCAAGGCATGGTGTTGATTGATCAAAAGCTTGGCGGGACAACACCGCTGGATATCATTATCGATGCACCCGTTCAGGAGGCGCGTGAGGGGAACGCGATAGACGCCTCTGATGATGGATTTTCAGATGACGGCTTTTCTGACGATGGGTTCAGCGACGACAGCTTTGGTGACAGTTTTTCTGAAGGAGGTTTTGACGGCGGCTTCGAAACAAACAGCAACGTCCCGGAAAAATCGCTGGCCGATGCTTACTGGTATACTCCGCAGCGACTAGAACAATTAGTTGAAATACAGCAGTGGCTGAGCGACATGCCGGAAACTGGCAAAGTATTATCCCTCGCAACGACCTATGAGACCGCCGAAAAACTTAACAATGGCCCGTTAAGCTATGTTCAGCTGATGCTCCTCTCCAGCTTTATTCCGGAAGATTTACGCAACCAACTTGTACAGCCTTATCTATCAGAAGACGGCAACCAAATTCGTATTTCGGTACGCATTATCGATTCAAACAAGGAACTCAATCGCGATGCCCTGCTCAAGAAAATAGAGTCTGAAATCGTTGAGAAATTTGATCTACAGCCAGAACAAGTTCATCTCACCGGCGCGATGGTGCTATACAACAATTTATTGCAAAGCCTATTTGACTCGCAAATCAAAACGATGGGGCTCGTCTTTGTCGCCATATTTGTGATGTTGTTGGTACTTCTGCGGAGCTTACCCATCGCCCTTATCTCCATGGCTCCGAGCATACTCAGCGCCGGATTAATTCTTGGCATTATGGGATGGATTGGCCTACCGCTAGATATGATGACGATTACCATCGCCGCCATCACCGTGGGCATCGCGGTAGATGACAGCATTCACTATATACATCGCTATCGTGAAGAGTTTCCGCATGACAATGATTACGTTGCGGCTATGAAACGCTGCCACGCCTCCATTGGTAAAGCGATGTACTACACGTCGATCACGATCATTGCTGGCTTTTCGATACTGACTCTGTCGAACTTTAATCCCACCGTTTACTTCGGCGTGCTAACAGGACTGGCGATGCTAATGGCGCTGTTCTGTAACCTAACGCTATTGCCCGCGCTACTGATTACGTTCCGACCGAAAATACCGGCACTTAACTAAAGGGCCTCTATACAACCCCCTAATCAGGAAAGAAATCGCTGCGAGCAAGCTCCCACAAAAACATCAAGCCGCACTACCTTGTGGGAGGTTGCTTGCAAGCGAAATCTTTCCTCCGGTTAGCCGAATTACGATCTCGCTCGGTATCTAAGATCTCGCTGAATAACACTATGAAGAACAGGGATAGCTATCGCTGAAAACGGCACCACTAAGATCTTTACGCCGCTTCCAATTCAATGCCTCTAGCTCTGGCATGGAAAAGAACTCTTTGACGTAACCAACGCACAAGTACGCCACCAGTTTGTTTTCTTGCGGAGCGTTCAACGTTTCTTTCACCGACTCAGGATCAAGAATACTGACCCAACCGAGCCCCAAATTCATTGCCCTAGCCATAAGCCACATATTCTGGATGGCGCAGACCACGCTGTACTCCCCTACTTCAATCATACTATTTTGGCCAAGCACCGGCTCCGTCGGCGGCGTATAAAAGACGGCAATATTCACCGGTGCCTCTCGGATCCCTTCAAGCTTTAAAATTTGATACAAGCGCTGCTTCTCATCCTTAAAGGCCTGCGCTGCTTTGTTATTTTCGCTCTCGAAATTGGCCGCAATTTTCGCTTTGATCTGCGCATTACGAATCACAACAAATTCCCACGGCTGAGAAAAACCCACAGACGGCGCCAGCGACGCGCACTGAAGAAGCTTACTCACGCATTCATCTGATACCGGATCATGGCGAAAATTGTTTCCACGAATATCTCGACGATGAAGCATAAGCGCTTCAAGCGTCTGTTGGTCGCTCAGGGAGAAGTTTCGATTTTTCATAGCGTGTTCATCCAAGCAGCAGGCTGTTCATCCGGCACCGGATAATCGCTCAATCATAGAAGGGAAAAGTGCAGCCGCTCGTGCTAAGAGCGTTCCGTCTCAACGGGCACCGCAACAAGCGGGCTCGCTTTCACGGGGTCTTCGTGAATAATCACGTCCGCCATGGGGTAGCGTTCGCGTATTTTCATCTCGATACTTTCCGCCAAATCATGCGCTTCGCGCAGTGATAGGTGTTCATCCATATCAACATGCAACTGAATAAACTGAGTACGGCCAGACTGCCGAGTACGCAACTGATGAAAGCCGAGCGCCTGTGGATGTTGGCCAACAATAGCACTGACATCTTCACGAACATCACCTGGAATTTCTCGATCGAGCAATAGCTGTGCCGACTCCGACCCAATACCCCACGCCGCTTTCAGAATATACAAGGCAATCAGCATAGCGACCGTGCCATCTACCCAAAGATGGCCGTATAGCGACGCAATTAACGCCATGATGATGCCGACGTTAACTGCTAGATCAGAAAGGTAATGCAGTGAATCCGCCTCAATCGCCGTAGAGCCGGTACGATTCACTGTGTAGCGCTGCAACAATAACAGCAAGAATGTCAGCACGATGGAGATCACCATCACCCAAATCGCTAAACCAATTTCGGCGGTGGCTTGCGGTGCAATCAATTTCTCAATCGCCTCTTTGCCAAGAAAAATCGCCGAGATGGCAATCAATCCCGCTTGGCCTAACCCCGCCAACGCCTCCGCCTTACCATGACCAAAGCGATGCTCTTCATCGGCCGGCTGCAAAGAATAACGAATCGCAAAAAAATTAATTAGCGAGGCAAAACTATCCATGACCGAATCAAGCAATGAGGCAAGCAATGAAACAGACCCGCTAAGGTGCCAAACGCCGCCTTTTAGAATAATCAACGCGACCGCCATAATCACCGATGCGGCACCGGTAATCAGCAATAAGCTATGATCAGAACGACTGGCAAGTGACATCGGGTGCTATTTCCTTGGTAGAACGGTCATTGGATCAATCGGCGTACCGTCACGGCGCACCTCAAAGTGTAACTGCGTGCGGAACGTACCGCTGGCACCCATTGTCGCAATGCGCTCGCCCGCGTTAACCGTCTGCCCTTCTTTCACCAGCATCTGCTGATTGTGCGCATAGGCGCTCAACCAGCGCTCGCTGTGTTTAATAATAAGCAAATTGCCATAACCGGTTAGACCATCACCACGATATACCACCACACCGTTTGCCGCCGCACGCACAGGATCACCGGCATGGCCATCAATCGATATGCCGTGCTGGCCAACGGTTGTTTTCGAATACTGACTAATCACGTTACCACTAGCTGGCCAATGCCATTTAATGGGGCCCGACTGACTCGGCGGCGGCGTTTTCTTTGGCGGCGCAGCAGCGACGGTGGGTGCAGGTTTACTCACCGGCTTGCTTGTAGGCTGGGGTTTCGCCGACGGTGAAGATGGCGCGGTAGATGATCGAGACGTGCTACTAACGTTCGCGCCGCCGCGGTCGAGACGAATATTTTGCCCGGGATAAATCGTATAGGGCGCTGCAATACGGTTCGCCGCTGCCAATGTTTTAAAGTCCCAGCCGTAACGCCACGATATGGAATAAAGCGTTTCGCCGGGGCGAACCACGTGCACACCACGGGTAACCGGGGCGCGATTCGATTCTACGCCGTACTTATCAACCACCGGCGCATATGTGGCAGCACAACTCGTTAACGTCAGCGTAGAAAGCACCACACCTAAGAGCTGGCTCATCAACATAGGCCATGCGAATAAGACGGGCCTACCGCTTCCTTTTAACCGCAAGGTTGCTTTTAAATACGTCGACAGATACGTCATCAAACCAACCGACTTCCTGTTCCGCGCCTGCAGTAGGCAAAACACTTCAACCGTTTACCGACCAATCCGTTATCGACTAGTCACTTATCAACAAACGCTACGCGTCCGAACGATTATGGCGCGCGTCATAAAACCCTAGCAGTATAACAATCACCACGCCGCCAAATGCCGCCAACAGTGCCGCGGTGACCATCGGGGGCAAGCCGCTAATATGATAATAAGTGTCCGGCAACAAGTTACGCTGGGTCAAACTTCCTTCTATGTCGACACGCCAAGGCCATAGTTTGTTCAATGAACCCAGCATAAAACCGGCCAGAAGCCCCATCATCGGATCGTGGAAGCGCGCCAAAAGCCACTTCAAAAGATGCACAAACGACAGTAAACCGATCGCACAACCAGCAACAAACATTGCCAACAACGACCAGCTACCCTGCTTTACCGCAGCCAAAATCGGCTCATACATTCCCAATAAAAGTAGAATAAAGCTGCCTGAAATGCCGGGCAGAATCATCGCGCAAATCGCCAACATTCCCGACAAGAAGAATACCAGCCCAACGCCATCATCCGTCGTCATGTGCTGCAAGCCAGGCAAGGAACCAATCCACCATGCGGCGATCGCGCCAACGGCAAAACTGCTAAAGAGACCGATGCTATAACGTTGTACAGGCCGCAACACCAGCCAAATGCTGGCCAGAATTAAGCCGCAAAAAAATGCCCACAACGGCACGGGATATTCAGCCATCAGCCAAGTCAGCAAACCCGCAAACAGCCAAATACTTAAGAACATGCCGCTAAATAACGACAGTAAAAATGAAAAGTTTCCGGCTTGCCAAAATGCAGCAAACCCTTGTTGCCGCCAGACTCGCAACAAACCAAAGTGCAAACCACCGAGAGATGAAATTAGCTCTTCATAGATACCGGTAATTAACGCTAACGTGCCGCCGGACACACCGGGCACCACATCGGCGGCGCCCATTGCCATGCCGCGTAAGACCACGCCAGGGTATCGATTCATTTCATGATTCCGCGTTGAAACGGTACAAAACGCACAGCATCAAGACGTGTGACCTCGAAATCATCACCCACACGGTCGACCACGGTGAGCTGTTGCTGCTCTCGTTCGCCGATGGGCATCACCAAACGACCACCATCGGCTAATTGATTCAACAAATCCTCGGGAATATCAGGACGGCCACAGGCAGCGAGGATGCCTTGAAACGGTGCTTCAGCGCTCCAGCCAAAGCCGCCATCAGCATGCTTTAGCTGCACACGCGCATAGCCCAGCGCGCTCAAGCGCTTGCGTGCCTGATCCAACAGCGGGCGAATGCGTTCAACGGAATACACCTGTGTGCCGAGTGCCGCCAGTATCGAGGTTTGATAACCACAACCTGTACCGATCTCCAGAATCTTCTCTGGAACACCTTTTTCAATCAGCAATTCCGTCATTCGCGCCACCACCCAGGGCTGCGAAATCGTTTGGCCGTGACCAATAGGCAGAGCAGTATCGTCATAGGCCTGATGGGCTAGCGCTTCATCAATAAAATAATGACGCGGCGTCATACGCATCAGATCAAGAATACGAGGACTTTTAATCCCACTTTCCCGCAGGCGGTTCACCAACCGTTCGCGCGTTCGCGCGGAGGTCATACCGATGCCGTGCAAATTTGGTTCGTTGTCATTCATGGTTATCATTCATTGTTGTAATGGGGCTCACGGCGTTATTAAATTTTATCCAACCATGACTGCACTGATGTAAAGGTATCATAGCGCGTCATGTCTGCGTGCAGTGGTGTAATCGAAACATAACCTTCTTTCACAGCATGAAAGTCTGTTCCTTCGCCGGCATCGGCCGGCTCACCTGCCACGCCGATCCAAAACGCGCGGCGGCCACGTGGATCGATGATCGGCTCCACGTCGGAAGCGCGTTGTCGATGACCTAGGCGTGTTAATCGAAATCCTTTGATCTGCTCAATCGGCAAGTTGGGAATGTTCACGTTCAGCACGGTGCGATCCGGTAACGACAACAGCTCAATTTTCTCTAACACTTGCCAGGCAATTTCTGCGGCGTCATCCCAATGATCTGGCTGCCAGCTGGCCACCGAAAATGACACCGCCGTATGGCGCAAAAAACGCCCTTCCACTGCTGCCGCCAGCGTGCCGGAATAGAGCGCATCGTCACCGAGGTTGGCGCCAGCATTAATCCCCGAGATAACCCGTTCCGGGTCTTCGGGTAACAGCCCATTAATCGCAAGATGGACACAATCCGCTGGCGTGCCATTCACCGCATAGCGCCGCTCATCGACTTGCTCAACACGCAGCGGCTTATCCAGCGTTAGCGCATTCGAATAGCCTGAGCAGTTCGCGTCAGGCGCCACCACAACAAAATCGACCAACCGTGACGCCGCGGCCATCAGTGCCTTTAAACCCGGCGCATGAATACCATCATCGTTGGCAAGCAACCATAGCCGTGATTTTCCTTCACTCTTCATCACTTAGCCTCACTCTCCGAGCCAGTGACTTCCGAGACCGCACCTTCGGGGAAGGACTCGAGCGGTAACGGCTGCAACTCCAAAATCTCGGCCAATACCGACGTGGCAAACGAACCAACCGGCAAACGAAATGATAGCGTCAACATATCGCCACTGAGCACCCAATCCAGATCGCGTACTGGCAGCCGTGTCGCCCGCCGGGCAGCCTCAACACCTTCAGCCTGGAGGCCGGCAATTTCAGCTTGGAAGAGATCCAGTATCTGTTGTTCTAACTCAGCGCTATCTTGCTGCGGCAACAGTCCGCCCGTTCCCGGCATTGGCGCAGTGGGATGCACCTCGCCCGCAGCCATGCGTTCCGCACAAGCCGGCTCGTCCAATTGATTGAACAAGCCGCGGCTACCGTCTGGCTGACAGATATCGCCCACTAAAGGCTTATCCCAACAGTCACGCCGTACCCGCTCAGCTAATACCGCATTAAAAATGCCACTGCGTACCGCCGACAACCAAAAACTTTTCAACTGGGCTTTGCGCGGCGCTTCGCCTTCGCCTCGAAGCCACTCGCCGCCGCGCTGCCAGTTTCCCTTGTCGCGCCCAAAACGTTGCTCACCAAAATAATTTGGCACGCCGCGTCGAGCGATCTCGGTGAGTCGGTCGTTCAGTGCCGACTCCGACGAATCACCCAGCTCTAACGCGGTTAGCGCAATCGAGAAATAATTAAACCGATGGGTGCCACGGTTAAGCTTACGGGTATGACGGCAGGTTTTCAGAATTTCGACACCGGTAGGCAGCGCTTCCCAAACAGGGTCCGGCTTGCCCGGCAGGTGCAAACTGAACCATTGCTCTGTCACTGCACGACGATCCTTCAAGCCGCTGTAACCAACCGCTTTTAATGAAATGCGTGCAGCTTTCGCCAACCAAAGCGCAAGATCGGTGGTATTCCACTCTGTCTTGCGAATAAATAACCAAACATGCTCGCCGCCGTCACCGGGCTCAAAAGAAAGCTCTTCGCGAACAAAAAAATCGGCGGGCTGACGCCGAATACAGCCTTTAATTTGCGGCGCCAAAAAAGCGTGCGGCAACTCACTCATGGACGTTCGATAGGCCGTTAAGCAGAACAACCGCCTGTACAGCGACGCCCTCTTCACGGCCGGTAAAACCCAGTTTTTCCGTCGTCGTTGCCTTAACCGATACGGCGGACAAGTCGGACTTGAGCAACGTCGCAATACGGTTTCGCATAGCCAAAACGTGCGGTGCAATCTTCGGCGCCTGACAAATAATGGTGATATCCGCATTGCCCAATTGATAACCTAATGCCACAACCTTGGCATAAACTTGTGCTAGCAACTCAGCGGAATCGGCACCCTGAAAGCGCGCATCGGTGTCGGGAAAGAAATGGCCTATGTCGCCCAGTGCCAGTGCACCCAGTAACGCATCCGCCAACGCATGCAATGCGACATCGCCGTCAGAGTGCGCCTGTAAACCTTGCGTATGAGGAATGCGCACGCCGCCAAGCATAACGTGATCACCGGCACAAAATGCGTGCACATCAAAGCCGTTACCTATGCGAATTCCCACGCTAGCCCCTCGTCTTCCTGTTGCGACAGATAAAAACGTACCAACGGTAAATCTGCAGGCAAGGTAACTTTAATGTTATCCGAACGGCCAACCACCAAACGCGGCTTGCCACCGCGCAATTCCATCGCCGACGCTTCATCGGTGATCGGCAAGCCTTTCGCTAACGCCTCGGTTAGCGCATCGCGCAGCGCGCCGAGAGGAAACAACTGCGGTGTTAACGCCCGCCAAATATTATCTCGTGAAAGCGTACCGGTTACCGAGGCATCCCCATCGGCCTGTTTGATTGTGTCTGTCACCGGCAGTGCTAACAGCGCACCCTGCTCGGTACAGCCCTGCAACAATAATTCGATATCGGATAAACGCACGCAAGGACGGGCCATATCATGCACCAACACCCAATCGTGATCGTTTGCTTCCGCCGACAAAAAATCCAAACAGGCAAGAACGGATTCCGCTCGGGTAGCACCACCGATGGCAGATTTCACACGAGGGTGTAACGCAGTGGAAAGTTGCGGCCACCACAAATCATCTTTCGCCGTTGCCACAATTATTTTTTCGATGCGCGCATACGACAAAAGCCGACCGATCGTATGCTCCGCAATAGTGCGGCCGTTGGCGCTAAGGTATTGCTTCGGAAGGGAGGCGCCCATGCGCGTACCTGAGCCGGCTGCAGGAACAACCGCAAAAAGACGTGCGTCAGTGGGAATTGCCATGACTGCTCTCCGGCGAATCTTCAACAATCAAAAAAAACGTTTCGCCTTCACGGATCATGCCCAAGTCTTTACGAGCAATTTCCTCAACCGCATCCAAACCTTTTTTTAAATCCTGAACGTCCGCTGCAAGCAACTGATTACGGTCATACAGGATTCTATTATTCTCACTTAATGCGGCGACGCCTTTTTCGAGACTGGTTTTATGCCGAAGACTTCCCTCGCCAAGCCAAAGACGAGCCTGCAATGCAAGCAGTGTTAGTGCAAGCAATGCGATCACGACTTTCCTACGCAATGAGGAATCCTGTGAGGGAAGCATCGCTAATTACCTGAGGAACTTAAACTCTTTACGACCGTGATAGGCGGCACGACCAAGTTCTTCTTCAATGCGAATTAAACGGTTGTACTTGGCAACACGATCAGAACGACACAAAGAGCCTGTTTTGATTTGGCCCGCTGACGTTGCCACTGCCAGATCAGCAATCGTGGTATCAGCGGTCTCACCAGAACGATGTGAGATAACCGCCGTATAGCCTGCGTCTTTCGCCATTTTAATGGCATCGAGCGTCTCAGACAGAGAACCGATTTGATTAAATTTAATCAAGATAGAGTTGGCGATACCTTCATCAATACCACGCTTCAAAATCTTCGTATTGGTGACAAACAAATCATCACCTACCAACTGAATTTTCTTGCCCAAACGATCAGTCAGAACTTTCCAGCCATCCCAATCGCTTTCGTGCAAACCGTCTTCAATAGAAATAATAGGATAACGACCGCATAGCTCTTCGAGATAATCGACAAACTGCTCTGCGTCCAAGCTACGGCCTTCGCCCGCTAAAACATATTTGCCGTCGCGATAAAACTCCGACGCAGCACAATCCAACGCCAAAGTAATATCTTCGCCTAGCTTGTAACCTGTCAGGCCAATCGCTTCAACAATCGCTTCCAGCGCGGCCTCGTTAGAAGGCAAATCTGGGGCAAAACCACCTTCATCGCCCACCGCGGTATTCAAACCACGCTTCTTAAGTACGCTTTTCAACGCGTGGAAAATTTCAGCACCGTAACGCAATGCTTCAGCCATAGTTGGCGCACCAATTGGCTGAATCATAAACTCTTGGATATCAATATTATTATCCGCATGCTCGCCGCCATTGATGATGTTCATCATTGGCACCGGCAGGCTGTATGCACTGTCGTCGTCTTGCAAATCTGAAATATATTCGTACAACGGCTTTTTCTGCTCTGCAGCAGCCGCTTTGGCCAGCGCCAGCGATACCGCAAGAATTGAGTTCGCACCCAACTTCTCTTTCGACTCAGTGCCATCAAGGTCGATCATCGCTTGATCAACCACACGCTGCTCGCTCGCTTCCTTACCTAACAAAAGCTCACGAATATCAGAGTTAACGTTACCGACTGCGCGTGTGACGCCTTTGCCCATATAACGGTTCATGTCGCCATCACGCAGCTCTAGCGCTTCGCGCGACCCAGTAGACGCACCGCTCGGCGCACAAGCGCTACCAAACGCGCCTGACTCCAACACGACATCGGCTTCGATGGTGGGATTGCCACGGGAATCAAGAATTTCACGGGCCTTTACGTCAACGATTTTTGACATTGATGTCTCTCCAGTACGGTATCCAAATGCTTGCTTTTACGTGCTAGGCAGTACGCATAGATTCAAGCGTTATCAAAAGGCGGCAGCGCTTTGACTGCCTCATCCATGGTTTTCATTTGCACTAAAAATTGTTCAAGACGATCAAGGCGCAGTGCACAAGGCCCATCACACAATGCTTTATCGGGATCAGGGTGCGCTTCTAAAAATAAGCCAGCGATGCCCTGCGACATACCCGCGCGGCCCAGCTCTGCCACTTGTGAGCGACGGCCATCGGCTGAGTCAGAACGAGCGCCAGGCTTTTGCAATGCATGGGTCACGTCAAAAAAGAGCGGGAAACCAAACTCTTTCATCGCGCCAAAGCCAAGCATATCAACGACTAGGTTGTTATAACCAAAGCTGGAACCACGCTCACACAAGATAAGCTGATCGTTTCCAGCTTCTTGGCACTTATTCAGGATGTGTTTCATTTCATGCGGGGCTAAAAACTGCGGCTTCTTAATATTAATAATACGCCCCGTTTTCGCCATAGCTTCAACGAGGTCGGTTTGACGAGCTAAGAAGGCCGGCAGCTGCAACACGTCAACCACTTCCGCCACAGGCTGCGCTTGATACGGTTCATGCACATCAGTCAGCAGTGCACAGCCGAACTGCTTCTTCACTTCTTCAAAAATACGTAAACCCGCTTCCATGCCCGGACCGCGATATGAACTTAGCGACGAGCGATTCGCTTTATCAAAGCTCGCCTTAAAGACCCATGAAATACCCAATTTTTGCGTGACCGCGGCATACTTTTCAGCCACTTGCATCGCCATGTCACGGCTTTCCAAAACGTTCATGCCGCCAAACAAGACAAAGGGTAAATCATTGCCGATGCTGATATTGCCAAGCTGAATAATCTTTTGACCGGTCACCTGTTTAGTCACCTTTACTCTCCCGGTACTTCAAGGCGGCAGCGATATAACCCGTAAACAAGCCATGGCCATCGCGCGGCGTTGAAGTGAACTCGGGGTGGAACTGACAAGCAACGAACCAAGGGTGATTCGCAACTTCGATGACTTCAACTAACTCGCCATCTTGTGAGCGCCCGGCAACTCGCAAGCCCGCTTCGACGAGCCGATCAACATAAGTATTGTTGACTTCATAACGGTGGCGATGACGCTCAATCACGTCGGTTTTGTTATAACACTGCGCCGCAATACTGCCTTCCGTTAAATGACAAAGCTGTCCACCTAGGCGCATCGTGCCACCTAAATCAGAACCGACATTGCGCTGTTCAATTTTACCGGCGGCATCAACCCACTCAGTGATTAGCGCAACAACGGGCTCTTTGCAGCCTGGGCGTAACTCCGAAGAATGCGCATCCGGAATACCCGCAACATGGCGCGCATACTCGATCACCGCCAACTGCATCCCTAAACAAATACCGAGGTAGGGAACGTTGTTTTCACGAGCGTAACGAATCGCTGTAATTTTTCCTTCGGTACCGCGATCGCCAAAGCCGCCAGGCACAAGAATGGCGTCTAGTCGGCTTAAACGCTCAACACCATGACGTTCAATATCTTCGGCATCAATATATTCAATCACTACACGTGACTGAGTCGCGATACCGGCGTGACCGAGAGATTCGTTCAGCGACTTGTAGGCGTCGAGCAAATCAATATATTTTCCGACCATGCCAACACGGACTTCATGGACAGGATTGAGAGTCGACTCAACAACGCGATCCCACTCAGACAGGTCTGGCTCTGGGCAATCCAAGGCAAACTTTTCGATAACGATATTATCCATGCGCTGCTCATGAAGAATGCGCGGCACTTGGTAAATCGTTTTACAGTCTGGCGCGGAAATCACACTGCGCGCTTCGACATTGGTAAACAGGGATATTTTTTCACGGGCGCTGTCCGGAATATGGTTATCCGAACGACAGACCAACATATCTGGCTGCAAGCCAATAGAGCGTAACTCTTTAACAGAGTGCTGCGTTGGCTTCGTTTTAATTTCACCCGCAGAGCTGATATAGGGCACCAACGTCAGGTGCACCAACAATGAACGGCTAGAGCCTAGCTGCGAACGTAACTGACGCACGGCTTCTAGGAAAGGCAAAGACTCAATGTCACCCGCGGTGCCGCCAATTTCTACAATCGCGACATCAAAGCCCTCTGCACCTTGCTGCATTTTCAGCTTAATTTCGTCGGTGATATGCGGAATAACCTGAACGGTCGCCCCGAGGTATTCACCACGGCGCTCCTTATCAAGCACGTCTTGATAGACGCGCCCTGCGCTAAAGCTATTTTTCTTTGTTAGCTTCGAGCGAATAAAGCGTTCGTAATGGCCAAGATCAAGATCGGTTTCGGCGCCATCTTCCGTGACAAATACTTCACCGTGTTGGTACGGACTCATCGTGCCCGGATCAACGTTAATGTACGGATCCATTTTAATCAGTGTGACGCTCAGACCGCGCGCTTCAAGCAGCGTCGCGAGAGAGGCAGAGGTGATCCCCTTACCTAACGAAGATACAACACCGCCTGTGACAAAAATAAAACGTGTCATGAATACACCAGCAAGTCGGGAAAATTCAGCGGCTAACCACTCCAAAAGGGTGGAAAATTCAGGCAGTTACGCTGCTACAGGACGGGAGGAAATGTTACCAGAAAGGCAGGGTGCGTCACAACGCGAAATCGGTAATCTGCGAGCAAATAGATAACCCCCAAACCACTTCACCGGGCAGAGGATGGCAATCGTCGGCTACCCCAACCCCAGCAACCGCCACCAATTGCCCCTCCCTGTAGATCAGCGGCATCTGTTTGCGCTGCCACGGCGGTACGCCCTGCTGCCGCCATAACTCTGAGACTTGCCGGTGCATGCCGCGCCATAAAATGCGCTCTCCGCCCTCCGCAACACGCACCGTTAACGGGCCATTTTCCGGCAGGAATAAAGCGCTCTCATTCTGCCCTTTCAGCTGGCCCGTAAAGCTCAGGCGCCAATGACCAAAGTCCAGCTGCGGCGTGTCTTGCGGCTGCCACTGACAAGGCGCCGGCGGCGCAGCAAACACTTGTTTCGACAGCATATAAAGACGTCCGCGAAAACGGGCAAACACGCCGTCAGGCCACTCTACTCGTGGCTCGCGATCTTCTGCCGCCGTCAGCACCTCACTGAGCACCCGCTGCAATACTTTCGCCGACGGCGCCAACACGCCCCGACGACTCAGCCAGCCACGTAGCAAGTTACGCTGCCGAGCGGCCGATAACGCCGCCATCTGCCGGCAGTCGAGGGAGTTGTCCTTGCCATCGCGGCCATCATTCCCGTTACAACTCAGAAAGTCAGAGGCGGCCAACTCGTCGAGTAACGTCGCATCTTCACTCAATCGGTCTGCGGCCGCCCCTAAGCGACTCACGGCAGCAGGCCAACGCTCCACCAGCGACGGCAAAATTGCGCTGCGTAAAAAGTTACGATCAAAACACTGATCCGTGTTTGACTCATCTTCTACCCAGCCCAGCTGCCAACCCGTCGCCATCTCCATCAGCGCCTGACGCGACAAACCCAGCAAAGGCCGGCGCAACTGGCGCCCACCCCAACAGCTCTGCGCCCGCATCCCAGCGAGGCCGCGGCTTCCCGCTCCGCGCATCAACCGCAACAGCAAGGTCTCAGCTTGATCATCATGATGGTGCGCCAACCAAAGCTGGTCGCCTGTAAAAACGTGCCGCAATAACGCTTGTCGACGCACATCCCGGGCACGCGCCTCAAGGTTATCCAGCCCATCTACAGCAACCCGCTCCGCTACAAACGCCACGCCATACTCAGCGCAAACCGATTGGCAATGCTGCAACCAGCTATCCGCCTGAGCGCTCAAGCCATGATGCACATGCACTGCCAGCATTTTGTCGGCATAGCCGCCGCGGACCAACGCCGCCAGCAGCACACTCGAGTCCAGACCACCGGAATAGCCGAGCACAATACGCCCGTCGCAAGCGGCAGCCTCACGCAGCAATACATCCAGCTCTTCAGGTAATGGGGGGGGCGATGTAAACATAGTGCGATTATGGCGAGGTGATGCGGGGAACTCTACGGTTGATATGGTTTTATACGGCAGGCCTTTGAAATAAACAGAGGCGACACCATTCTAGTGCCCCGCAGCAAAACACCGCGTAAACAAAAAAGAGCCGCATTAAGCGGCTCTTTTCTCACGGCGGACTATTTACCGCTCAACGTAACGACCACTCACTCTTCAGCAGGTTTACGCGTCACATTGCTGTAAGACAGTAAGCGCTGATAACGACGCTCAACCAAATCTTGATCCTCTAGCTCACACAAGCGATCCAGTGCTGCGGCTAGGCTCTCTTTTACTCGCATCGCGGCATGATCGTGATCTCGGTGTGCGCCGCCCAACGGCTCCTGAATCACTTCGTCGACAATACCCAACTCATGCAGGCGCGCCGCTGTGAGCCCCATTGCCGCCGCCGCATCCGGCGCCTTGTCGGCGCTACGCCATAAGATAGACGCGCAGCCTTCTGGAGAAATCACCGAATAGGTACTGTATTGCAGCATTTGTAAGTGATCACAAACGCCAATCGCTAATGCCCCGCCGGATCCGCCCTCACCAATCACGGTGGCAATAATCGGAGTCTTAAGCTTCGACATCACCATCAAATTACGAGCAATGGCCTCACTCTGACCACGCTCTTCCGCATCGATTCCAGGAAACGCGCCGGGAGTATCAATAAACGTCAGAATTGGCATCTTAAAGCGCTCCGCCATCTCCATCAGCCTTAGCGCTTTACGGTAACCTTCCGGCTTTGGCATACCAAAGTTACGCCGCACCTTATCTTTGGTTGAGCGCCCTTTCTGGTGACCGATCACCATCACTGGACGCCCATTAAGACGAGTAATACCGCCAATAATGGCCGCGTCATCAGCAAACGCACGATCACCATGCAGTTCATCAAAGTCTTCAAATAAACGGCGGATATAGTCGAGGGTGTAGGGACGGCGCGGGTGGCGAGAAACCTGCGAAATCTGCCACGGGGTCAAACTGCGGAAGATCGACTCGGTTAACGTCAGGTTCTTTTCCTGAAGCTTGCCGATCTCGTCAGAGATATTCACCTTGCTACCGGAACCGACCAAACGAAGCTCTTCAATCTTAGCTTCTAGGTCCGCTATCGGTTGTTCAAACTCAAGAAAATTCGGGTTCATTGTTTTGCGAGGCCCCACCTGCCATCCAAAGTGCTCAAAGTGTAGCGGCCAAGGGCGGTCGCCGTCACCCTCGTAGCGCACAGTATCGTCGATAACAGGTTGCAAACTGTGTCAGCTCGGCACACCGCCGCCATGGCTGCGGGCATCAATACTCGAGTGCCACGGTATCGCCACCGTAGCGATTGCGCAGATCTTCCAGCAACGCCTCTTCTGGCGCCACCTTCCAGTCATCTCCCAGCCACATCATCCCTGTGCCCAACACATGCCCTAAGGTGAGCGCCACAGGGCAGCTGCCGCCCCGGTAGGGCGTCAGCAACTCGCGCAGCTCCGCCGGCAAAGCTTCCATCACAGGCACCTTGACCACCAAGCGGCGAGCAAATGCTTCCCTTGCTCGGCGGATATCCATAATTTCTTCAGCATTAATATTGATCGTTGATTCTTCACCGCGCTCACGACGACGAACCCCGCCACGAATAACCAACACCACATCTTGCTGAAGCAGATCACCGTACTGACGAAACGATTCACCGAATACACATACTTCGGTACGCCCGGTCTTGTCGTCCAACGTGATAAACGCCATGCGTTCGCCGCTATTTTTACTGCGCGTCTGGCGAAGCTGCACAACTTGTCCGGCAATAATGGCCACCTCGCCGCGCGCGGTCGGCTGCAGATTCACAATTCGCATGCTAATCATATTGCGCAGTTCATCTTCAAACTGATCAATCGGATGACCCGTGAGAAAAAGACCCAGCGTGTCTTTCTCCCCTTGCAGGCGAATATCGACTTTCCACGGCCGCACAACTCGCCATGACACCTCTGTTACTGAGGCACTGTCGTCGTTGGCGCCACCAAACATATCGAGCATACCGGCCGCCGCATTACGTGCGTCTTGCTCCGCCGCTTGTAAGGCGTCCGCTAAGGTTGCCATCAGGGTGGCGCGATCATCTATGTGTTGATTCGGCGCCAAATAATCGAAGGCACCAGCGCGAATTAATGCTTCGAGCGAACGACGATTCATTTTCTTTAAATCAATACGCCGGCAGAAATCAAATAGATCCGTAAATGAACGACGTTCCTGCGCTCCGTCACCGCGCGCTGTAACAATCGCATCGATAGGCCCTTCACCGAGCCCTTTAATAGCCCCCAAACCGTAAACAATATCGCCGTCTTCATTAGCAATAAATCGATAACTGCAATTGTTCACATCCGGGGGTAAAACGTTTAGCCCCATGCGTCGGCATTCATCAATAAACGTTACGACCTTATCGGTATTCTGCATTTCAGCGGAAATTACCGCTGCCATAAACTCAGCAGGGTAATGAGTTTTTAACCAGGCCGTCTGATAAGCCACTAATGCATAAGCCGCAGAGTGGGATTTGTTGAAACCGTAGCCGGCAAACTTTTCCACTAAATCAAAAATTTTCATCGCCAGATCGGCGTCTACGCCTTTTCTGGCCGCACCGTCACGGAAGACCGAACGCTGCTTATCCATTTCTTCTGGCTTTTTCTTACCCATCGCACGGCGCAGCATGTCCGCCTCGCCGAGTGAGTAGCCAGCCAAGACCTGCGCAATCTGCATCACCTGCTCTTGATACAAGATAACGCCGTAAGTGGGCTCTAGAATGGGCTTAAGCCATTCATGCTGATATTGCGGATCCGGATACGCGAGCGGCTCGCGACCGTGCTTACGATTAATAAAGTTATCGACCATGCCCGACTCAAGCGGACCCGGACGGTACAGTGCAACCAGTGCGATGATGTCTTCAAAGACGTCAGGCTTGAGCTTACGGATCAAGCCCTTCATGCCTTCGGATTCCAGCTGGAAAACGGCAGTAGTATCACCCTTCTTCAACAAATCGAATGAAGGAGGGTCTATCAACGGAATAAAATTAATGTCGATGGGCTCATCACCCAAACGGGCATTACGCACGTTTACCGCGCGCACAGCCCAATCAATAATTGTCAGGGTTTTCAAACCCAAAAAGTCAAACTTTACTAGGCCAGCAGATTCAACATCATCTTTATCATATTGTGTGACAAGGTTTTCACCGAGTTCATCACAATGCAGCGGCGCAAAATCTGTCAGCTTGCCCGGCGCGATCACGACACCACCCGCATGCTTGCCGACGTTACGGGTTAAGCCCTCAAGCTTAAACGCCATTTCCATAATTTCGTTAAGCGCATCTTTGTCGCCGTCGTTCTCGAGCATATCGCGTAGCGATTCTTCTTCTTCGATCGCCTTACTTAATGTCATGCCCGGCGTTGGCGGAATCATCTTCGACAATCGGTCCGCCAAACCGTAAGGCTTACCCTGCACTCGGGCGACATCACGCACCACCGCCTTCGCAGCCATGGTGCCGAAGGTAATAATCTGCCCAACCGCTTCACGGCCGTATTTTTCGGCCACATAGTTAATGACGCGATCGCGCTTTTCCATGCAAAAATCGACATCGAAATCGGGCATAGACACACGTTCAGGATTCAAAAACCGTTCGAACAGCAAGTCGTATTCAATCGGATCAAGGTCGGTAATCTCGAGCACATAGGCAACCAATGAACCCGCACCTGAGCCACGACCAGGGCCAACTGGCACTTCATTCTCTTTTGCCCAGCGAATAAAATCAGAAACGATCAGGAAGTAACCGGGAAAGCCCATGTCATTAATGACCTTGAGCTCAAACGTCAGCCGATCATCATATTCTTTACGTCGCTCGGCATAATCTTCGGCCGTATCATCTAACAGCGTCGCCAAACGTTTTTCTAAACCGGCGCGAGACTCCGCTTCGATAAACTCACGAATAGTTTGCCCAGCAGGGATTGGAAATTCCGGCAGGAAGTTTTCGCCGAGCGTCATCTCCAGTGTGCAACGTCGGGCAATTTCAACAGTATTGCTTAACGCCTCAGGCAGATCGCTAAATAGCTCAGCCATTTCTTCGGCGGTTTTTAAATACTGCTGATCGCTATAGCGCCGCAACCGCCGTGGATCATCCAGTGCCGCGCTATCACGAATACATACCCGCGCTTCGTGGGCTTCAAAGTCTTCGCTATTGAGAAAACGCACATCATTGGTCGCCACCAAGGCAATATCGAGTTCGCTAGCCAGCGCTACGGTGGCGTGCAAACAATCTTCATCACCGGCACGACTAGTACGCTGAACTTCAAGATAAAAGCGATCACCAAAAACGTTCTGTAACGACGATGCAATCAACGCTGCATCATCCGCTTTACCGTTAATCAGCAGCTGACCAATCTCACCATGACGGGCGCCAGAGAGGCAAATAAGCCCTTCGTTTAACTCATCAAGCCACTCACGCTTGATCAGTGCGCGGTCGCGCTGCTGGTTATGCTGCCACGCACGGGAAATTAGCAGCACGAGATTGTGGTAACCACGTACATTCTGGACCAGCACACACAATCGCGCGGGCTCTTCGAGATACTCGCTTTCCAACCATAAATCAGCGCCCGCCAGCGGCTTAACACCACCACCCTGCGCAGCTTTATAAAATTTAATCAGGCCAAACAGATTGGAGTCGTCAGTCACCGCCACGGCCGGCATATTCTGGGCCACGGTCTGCTTGATTAAACCTTTTACCCGCACAACGCCATCGACTAGCGAGTAGTCGGTGTGCACACGTAAATGAACAAATGAAATAGGGGAAGCTGTCATGGGAACAAACCTTAACGCCAGCTTAATGCCATAACCAGTCTTGACTTTGTTGATGCGCCAATTGACGTCATAGAAAGGTGTTGGCGGAATTTAGTCACGTCTTATAACGCCGCAAATTTCTCCAATGCCCGCGCCACCGGCGCAAACGAGCGGCGATGAGCGGATAGCGGGCCATGCTCCGTCAGCGCGCTCATATGCAGCGCCGTTGGATAGCCTTTATGTCGATCAAAGCCATACTCTGGATGCCGCTCATGCAATTCCTGCATCTCTGCGTCGCGCGCAACCTTGGCCAAAATTGACGCAGCGCTGATCGATGGAATGCGGGCATCGCCCTTCACCACCGCTTCTGCGGGACAGCCTAGCGACGGCACTTTGTTGCCATCAATCAGCGCCGCGTCCGGCACTTGCGGCAAGCTCTCAATAGCGCGTTGCATGGCCAACATTGTCGCCTGAAAGATATTAAGACGATCAATTTCTTCAGGTTCGGCACGACCTAGGCTCCATGCCAGTGCTTTTTCACGAATCTCAATAGCGATTTTTTCTCGCCGCGCAGCGGACAATTTCTTACTGTCTGCTAAGCCAGCAATGGGTCTAGTAGGATCCAGTATGACGGCAGCGGTTACCACCGCACCAATCAAGGGACCACGACCGACTTCGTCTACACCGGCAATCAACAGCCCGTCGCGCCAACTAAAGACAGTCGGCATATACGGTTCGACATGCGGGTACTCTGCATAAGGATGCGGGGCAAATAAGTCAGTCATCGGTTCCCTTTATATGGCTTAGTACGATTCCGGCTTACTTCAGCAACAACGCTGCAACGGCATCCGCCGCACGCTCACTGGCATTACGCTTTAGCTCGCGGTGAAGTTGTAAAAAACGCTGTGCCAACGCTGCGCAGCTCTGCGGATTATCCAACCAGCGATTGACCTCTCGGGCAAGCGCCTCTGGCGTCATATCATTCTGAATAAGTTCAGGCACCAGCTCTTCGCCACCCAGCAAGTTAGGCAAGCTCACAAACTGACTTTTCACCAAACGACTCATGATGGCGTAGGTGAAACCGGACGCTCGGTAGCCCACCACCATCGGCTTCTTCAACAACAAGGCCTCTAGCGTCGCTGTACCGGATGCGAGCATCACCACATTCGCCGCCGCCATCGCCGCATGACTATCGCCGTGAACAAGCGTCACGTTAGTTCGATCGACCAGCAAAGGCGCCAATTCTTGATGTCGTGCCTCACTCGCTGCTGGCACAACAAAATGAAGATTCGGGCGCGTTTCAGACAACAGATCCATCGCCGCCAGAAAGGTCGGCCAAATATAACGAACCTCGCCACCGCGACTACCGGGCAACACTGCCACCACTTCAGCATCTAACGGCAAACCGAGGCGCTCACGGGCGCCGCCCTGATCGACGTCCAGCGCAATCTCATCCGCCAATGGATGACCTACAAATTCGACTGGCGCATTGTGCTGTTGATAAAAGCTCGCCTCAAAAGGCAGTAACGTGAGCATTAAATCAATGCTCTCACGAATACCCTTTACTCTACCCTGACGCCACGCCCAAACCGAAGGGCTAACGTAATGCGCAGTACGCACGCCTAGCCCATGCAAACGTTTGGCGATCGGTAAATTAAAATCAGGGGAGTCGATGCCGATATATAAATCAGCTTTTTGAGCAAGAATGTATTCAATAAGATCACGTCGGCGACGTAATAATTCAGGAAGGCGACCGAGCACCTCGGTGATACCCATAACAGAAAGGCGGTCCATCTCGAAATGCGACACAAGTCCCGCTGCCGCCATGCGTTTCCCGCCAACGCCAATAAATGTCATATCGGGAAAACGTTGCTGCAATCGATGCATCAAACCTGCGCCCAGAATATCTCCGGATGCCTCACCGGCAACAATCGCAACTTTAAAAGCAGAGGCGCCGTTCATTGTTCGCGAGTAATACCGCGTGCACTAGCCTTAATCGAATCAACAAACATCGTCATCTCTGCGCTCGATGATGCTTGCGGAACGAGTAACTCAAGCGCCTCAGCAAGGGTGTGGCCCTTGCGGTACAACACTCGATAAGCGCTGCGCAATGCCGTAATCAGATCCTTGCTGTAACCGCGTCGTCTCATACCTTCAACATTCATGCCGCGCGCGCGCGCGGGATAACCTTGCACCATCACAAATGCAGGAATATCCATATTAACGACGGAATAAAGCGACGTCATAGCGTATGTACCGACCTTGCAAAACTGATGAACGCCGGTAAAGCCGCCCAAAATAACACCGTCGCCAACATGAACATGACCCGCTATGGTGGCGTTATTCGCAAAAATACAATCATTGCCAACGATACAATCATGGGCAACATGAACGTTTGCCATGAATAAATTATTGCTACCAATACGGGTAATACTATTGTCTTGTACCGTGCCACGGTGAATCGTCACGCCTTCACGGATGACATTGTTATCGCCAATTTCTAAACGCGTTGGCTCGCCATTGTATTTTTTGTCTTGGCAGTCTTCGCCAACAGACGAAAACTGAAAAATTTTATTCCCGGCGCCAATCTTCGTCGGACCGCGCAAGACCACATGTGGACCCACCACTGTGCCAGCGCCAATCACAACATCGGCACCAATCACACTGTAAGGCCCCACCTGTACATCGGGGGCTAACTCAGCACTCGGGTCAATAATAGCCGTCGGGTGTATCATCTTTTACCTGCTAAGGTTAGCTTCTCAGTATGCACCAAAACGCGCTACTCCTCCCGTGGCTGCTCCGCAACAATCAGCTCTGCTGACGCCGCCAACTCACCATTAACCCGCGCTTCACCGGAGAATTTCAGAATATTGCGCTTTACCGCCACCAACGTGGCCGTCAACTCAAGTTGATCTCCCGGAACGACTCTGCGCTTAAAGCGTGCTTTATCAACACCACACAGAACGTACATGCTGTTATCTGATGGCCTTTTTCCCTGCGAAACAAAACCAAGGACACCCGCCGCCTGAGCCAACGCTTCGATAATTAACACGCCTGGCATAATCGGCTGGTTCGGAAAATGGCCGTTAAAAAAAGGCTCGTTATTCGAAACGTTTTTAATCGCCACAACACTTTTACCGACCTCAACACTTAGAACTCGGTCAATCAACAAGAAAGGGTAACGATGCGGAAGGTAGTTCCTAACTTCAATCTGATCCATAAGATTCCTGTCCTGATGGGAACGGCGCAGAGTTACTCACTACGCCAATACCGCCCAACCGTAATGGGCAGTTTCTAGCAATATCTGGGTAATAAAACCAAGCCTCTAGTTTACGGCTTATCCCCACTAGATTTCTCTAGCGCCTTAACACGTCGAAACAATTCATCTAATTGGCGAAACCGAACGGCATTTTTCCGCCAAGCCGCATGATCGTCATGTGGAACCCCTGATGCGTAAACACCCGGTTTTTTAATGGAGCGGGTCACCATGGTCATACCCAGCACCTGCACGCCATCGCAAATATCAAGGTGCCCTGCAATACCGACTTTGCCGGCAAAAATACAGTTCTCGCCAATGGTCACACTACCGGCAATACCGACTTGCCCTGCAATAGCAGAGTGCCGGCCAATACGAACGTTGTGGGCAATATGGACCTGATTATCGATAATCACCCCATCTGCAATAATGGTATCTTCTATCGCGCCACGATCAACCGAACAACAGCTGCCTAGCTCGACATCTGAACCAATCTTCACGCCGCCAACCTGTGCAATCTTCGTCCAGCCGTCGCGCCCAGGCGCAAAACCAAAACCGTCCGAACCGATTACCGTATTGGCATGAATAATACAGCGCTCTCCAATGCTCACACCGTGATACACCGTGACGTTTGGCCACAAGCGTGTGCCGGCGCCAATGCGTGAACCCGCACCAACGAAAGCTCCTGCCATGAGCGTCACGCCATCGGCGATCTCCGCACCCTCTTCTACCACGGCATTAGGACCAATGCTGGCAGACGCGGATACCCGAGCCGTGGCAGCCACAACAGCAGACGGATGCACACCGGTAGGCCCCACAGGCGCAGGGTCAAAAAAACGGCTGATCAGAGCAAACGCTTTATAGGGATCCGCCACCGCTAACGCGGGCACCGGCGAAAACGGCACCTCGTCAGGAGTACATATCACCGCTGCGGCGTCACTCTGCTCTAAGTAAGATCGAAACTTTGGATTGGCAAGAAACGCCAGCTGATCAGGGCCAGCACCCTTGAGGGTGCCCAGAGCGCGCACAGCAATGCGCCCGTCGCCGTGAAGCTCAGCGCCAATTTCTACTGCAATTTCGGCCAATGTTAATCCCATAGCGTGTTCCGATCTCGCCGAGTCTAATTACTTCATCTGATTCATTTTTTGCGTAACTTTACGCGTAATATCAATCTCTTCTTTCGCAAATAGCGCTGCTTGGCGCGTCAACACTAGGTCGTACTTGCCTTCTTTCGCAATTTCGTCAACGGCCTGCTTCAAACGTGGCTCCATCAACTGCAGCATTTCATTGCGGTCAGATTCAATACGTTTTTGCGCCAACTGCTGACGTGAACGGAAGTCATTCATTTTAGCATCACGCTGATCAGACAAAGACTTCTGCTTGTCTTTACTCATGGTCAGGCCATCTTTCTTGAGGCTTTCTTCAATAGCCAAAATTTCATCACGAAGCTTCATCATTTCAGCTTCTTTATTCTTCATATCCGTTTCAAGCTTGCCTGTACGCGTTTTGACTTCAGTGGTTTCTGCAATCGCACCAATTGGATCGATAACCGCGATTTTAATTTCTGCCATCGCCAGCGATGGGGCCAGTACCAATGCCAGGACTGCGAGTTTAATTGTTTTCATAGTGCCTCCTAGAACACCTGACCGAGCGAGAACTGGAATGTCTCTGTATCGTCACCAGGCTGATCTTTTATGGGTTTAGCGAAGTTAAAGCTGAGCGGGCCAATTGCAGTCAACCAAGTAAGGCCAATACCTGCAGAGTAGCGTAACTCAGAAGTATCAAACTCGAACAGACTGTCTGTCTGCTCGGTCTGAAACACGTTGCCGACATCCGCATACAAGAACGTGCGAATGCTACGACTATTCGGTGCAAACGGCGTTGGGAAAATAAGCTCTACGCTACCTTCTACCAACATGTTGCCGCCAAGCGGATCTGGATCAGGATCAACTTGGCCATTCACAACATACGCCAACGCGGGCGAACGCGGGCCAAGCGAGCGAGACTCATAGCCCCGTACCGAGCCTATGCCGCCAGAATAAAAGTTTTCATAGAACGGCAAGACAAAATCATCGCCATAGCCATCGCCGTAACCGAGGTCACTACGGGCACGCAATACCCAGCTTTTGCTAATCGGGAAATAACGCTGCCCACTCCACGTCATTTTATAGAAAAGGTAATCGCTGCCGGGGACAGCCACTTCTAAACCTAGGTTCTGCGACCAGCCGCGATCCGGCAACACGCCACGGTTAAGCGTGCTTTTTTGCCATCCCACATTCGCCTTCAACGCGTCAAACGTGGTGCCTTCTGTTATCAAGAAACGGGCGATATCAACCGCAACGAAATCACCGGTAGTAATATCAATGCGATCAACACCCAGACCAAAACTCAAACGTGAGTACTCAGAAATTGGGTAACCGTACGTCACGCTAGCGCCGGCGCGGTCCGCAGCATAAGACGCAACTGACGTCTCATCGTAATCAATGGCAGAATAAAACAAGCTAAAGCCACGACTAACGCCATCAAGAGTGTAGTAAGGGTTGTAGTGGGAGAAACTATACGAATCGCGAACATCACTGCGACTCAGCGAGAACGACACGCGGTTACCAGAGCCGCGGAAATTATTCTGGCTCACATTTGCGCCGAAAATCGCTCCACTCGCGTCGGAATAACCAATATTGGCTCCAATAGAACCAGACGGCTGCTCCTCAACCTTATATTCCACATCAACCAAGTCGTCCGCACCAGGAATGCGCATAGTTTCGGCGTCTACCGTGCTAAAGAAGCCCAAGCGCTGCAAGCGACTACTCGACAAATCAATTAAAGACGAATTTGCAGGCGCGGTTTCAAACTGACGCATTTCACGGCGTAGAACTTCGTCCGCCGTTTTATCATTGCCGCTATAACTAATACGCCTAACATAAACCTTACTGCCTGGCTCAACGAAAAAGGTCACGTCTACCGTATCGTCTTCTTCGTTCACTTCGGTAATGCCGTTAACTTCAGAAAAGGTATAACCTTCATTGCCAAGCCTGCGAGTCAACAGGTCACTGGTGTAGGTCAGCAACTGCTGAGAAAAGATTTGCCCCTTGCGCACGACCAATAACGGCTTCAGCTGTTCTTCATCAACAATAAGGTTACCCGACAACTTAACCTCACCGACTTTGTAACGCTTTCCTTCAACAACATTTGCAGTGATAAACACTTCACGACGATCAGGAGTCACAGCGACCTGTGTCGACTCGATGGAGAAATTAATATAGCCGCGATCAAGATAGAATGAGCGCAACTTTTCTAAATCCCCGGAAAGACGCTCGCGGGCGTACTTGTCATCGCCTTTAATAAAGGACCAAAAGTGCGAAGGCTTTAGCTCAAAGTTTTGTAGAATTTCTTCATCCGGGTAAATGCTATTACCGACGATATTAATATCTTGGATCCGCGCAGCTTTGCCCTCGTAAATCTTAATTTTTAGTGCTACGCGATTACGTGGCAACGGCACCGTTTCGGTATCAACCGACGCGCCGTAACGCCCTTGGGAAACATATTGACGCTGCAGTTCACCGGTAATGCCAGCAACGGTAGAGCGACGATAAACAGCCCCCTCAATAAGACCGGACTCCTTCAGCCCTTTACGTAACTGATCTTCATCAATGGACTTATTGCCCTCTAGCTCAATGCGCGCAATAGAAGGACGCTCAGAGACAACAACCACCAACACATCGCCGTCACGGCCAACCTGCACGTCTTCAAAATCACCACTGCCATACAGGCGCTTAACCGCGTCGGCCAAACCTGCTGCATCGACAACATCGCCATCTTTAATCGTCAGATTGAGGAACACACGCTCAACCGGGAGGCGTTGCAACCCCTCAATACGAATATCTTTCACTCGAAAAGCATCAACTGCTTGCGCATGAGCGCTTAACAGCAGCAATAAAACGCCCAGTGACTTAATTAAAACGCGCAAAAAAATGCCCCCGAAATTCATAGCCTAAATTCATGCTGTAATTCATCCGATCACTTGATGCCATGACTTCATACCGTTGCTGCAAGCCGTAACTTTAGTCCAGCTCATCATAAAAAATGGCGAACGATATCGTTATAAATAGCCAACACCATCAAACACACGACCAGTGCCAAGCCAACCGACTGCGCGGCCATAAGGAAGCGCTCAGGCAATGGCCGCCTAGCAATCATTTCAATAACGCCAAAAACAATCCAGCCGCCGTCGAGCATAGGTACAGGCAATAAATTAATGACGCCAAGGCTGATGCTTAAAAAGGCTAAGAAGCCCGCAAAGGCAACCCAACCTAAAGACGCCGTACTACCTGCCGCGTCCGCAATGGTTAACGGCCCACCTAGGGTTTTCACCGATAACTGCCCAGTGACCAGCTTACCAATCGAGCTAATCATCGTGACAACCTGTGAGCCGACTCGCTGCACGGCCATCGTCATTGCCGACAGCGGACCATAATGAATATGTCGCACATCGGCAACGTCCTCACCTGGACGCACACCCGCAAGGCCAAGAATGACACCATCGCGATCAATTTTTTCAGGGATCAAGGTGATCCGGACATCTGAACCATCACGCTTGACTAAATGCTCCAGCGCGATCTCTGGGCTTGCCTGAACGACACCCACCCAGTCTTGCCAACCGCTAATCGCCTTGCCATCCACCGACACAATAAGATCGCCGCTGAGCAGCCCAGCGCGCTCTGCAGCGCTATCGGCGCCAACGTCACCGACCAAGGCCTTAAAGGGTCTCGGCTTTAAACCCAGCGCTTCCATTGGATGGGTTTCTTGGGCATCAGCCCAGTCCGCCAGCGGCAGTTGCAGCAAACGTTCTTCACCGGTGACATCTTTAACGCGCACAGGAGCCGTGCCACGCTCGCCAGCATAATCGAGCAACGCCGTAATAACTTGAGGCCAGTTTTGTGTTTGATGATTGCCGAGTGACAAGATTTCGTCATCCGCGTGCAGACCGGCGGCGGCAGCGGCGGTGCCCGCAACTGGTTCTGCAAGATAAGGAATGCGGCCGCTTTCGCCGCCAAGCATCATTAGCCAATACAGCACGACCGCCAACAATAAATTCGCCAACGGCCCGGCCGCATAAGTAATGACACGCTGCCAAGCAGGCTTACCGGAAAACTCTTCGTGCTGCTCGTCTTCACCAACATCACAGTCGCGACGATCCAGCGGCTTAACGAACCCGCCTAAAGGTAACGCGGCGACTTTAAAGTCAGTACCCGCTTTATTGCGCCACGCAAACAGCTGTGGGCCAAAACCAATCGAAAAGGTCAGCACGCGCACGCCAAAAAGACGCATCGCCAGATAGTGACCATATTCGTGAATGGCAACGATCAAAATAATGGCAACAATAAAAGCAAAGAGACTCGTCACACTTACCTACTTAAGCTGGTGATGTGTGCATCAACAAAACGCCGCGTTGCCGCGTCGACTGCCAATACTTCTTCAACTGTTTTACACGTCGGTGCGAGCATTTTGTCCAATGCCGTCGCCGCGCAATGACTGATATCCATAAAACCAATTTGGCCAGCCAGAAAAGCGGCTACTGCCACTTCGTTTGCCGCGTTCAGCACGGCTGTTGCGGTTCCGCCCGCTTCCAGCGCTTCGCGTGCAAGTCTTAAGCACGGAAAACGTTCCATATCCGGCGCTTCAAATTGCAACTCACTCATCTGAGTGAAATCCAGACGTGTTGCCCCAGAGGCAACACGATCAGGCCAAGCCAATGCACAGGCAATGGGCGTGCGCATATCCGGTGTTCCCAACTGCGCCAATACGGAGCCATCTTCGTATTCGACCATGGAATGAATCACGCTTTGCGGATGCACCACCACATCAATTTTCTCGGAGGGCATGGCAAACAACCAACTCGCCTCAATTAACTCCAGCCCCTTATTCATCAAGGTGGCGGAATCGACCGAAATCTTCGGTCCCATATCCCAGTTCGGGTGACGCACGGCTTGCTCTGGCGTCACATTCATTAATGCTTCTTTATCGAGCGTTCGAAACGGGCCACCGGAGGCCGTTAGTATCAACCGCGTAACACCGGCATTTTTCTGGCCACCTTTCATGCTCGCCGAATTGCCATGAGGCATACACTGAAAAATGGCGTTGTGCTCGGAATCCAACGGCACTAACTCAGCGCCAGATGCTTCCACCGCATCCATAAAAATCTTACCAGTAACCACCAGTGCTTCTTTATTCGCCAGCAAAATGCGTTTGCCCGCGTGCACTGCCGCCATGGTTGGCTCCACACCTGCGGCGCCAACAATAGCCGCTACCACTACATCCGCGTCCGGATGCGCTGCCACCATGTTCAGCGCTTCGTCGCCACCGAGCACCTCGACGTCTGACCCAGCCGCCGCAAGATGGTTCCGGAGCGCCAGCGCTGCCGCCTCGTCACGTAACACAGCGTAACGTGGTTTAAACGCCAAACATTGCTCCGCCAACGCCTGCCAACGAGTAAACGCCGCCAACGCAAAAGGCCGATAACGATCGGGGTGTAACGCTAAAACCTCGAGGGTTTGTACACCTATGCTGCCGGTCGCGCCAAGGATGGTGACCTGCTGGACCATTACAGCCCTCCGGGCAATGACGCCCAGCTAAAGCCAGCCAGCGCCACAGGCAGTGCCGCGGTTACACTATCTATACGATCAAGCATGCCGCCATGACCCGGCAAAATAGTGCCGCTATCTTTCACGCCGGCCTGACGCTTAACCATGCTTTCGAATAAATCACCTAGCACCGACGCCAACACCGTCACCACCGCGACGGCTAAAATTGCCACGCGATCACCGCTAATAGGGACTAGCCACGTCACCACGCCAACAACCGTTAACGCCAGCGCAACGCCACCGAGCAAGCCTTCAATAGTTTTACCCGGGCTCACATCAGGTGCCAGCTTATGCCGGCCCAGTGCTCGGCCCGCGAAATACGCACCGGTATCCGCCGCCCAAACCCACAGTAAAATAAACATTAGCGCCCAAGCGCCAGCCAAACCTAACGCGCCTTGGTCTTGTATCTGCACAACGGCTTGCCAACTGGGTACCAACAACAACAAACCAATCACCGACTGAACCGGTAAACGGTGCCAAGCTGCCGCACCACGCGGATAGGCCAACACCAAACCAAGCGCCAACAACCACCATGCGGGCAACCACGTTAACAACCACACAGGGCGATACAGTTCAGACAACACCATGCCGCCAAGCAGCGCGACACACCATAAAACGCGCAGCGGCTTGTTCACCGAGGATTGGGTCACCGAACGCATCATGCCCGCCCATTCCCAACCGGCCACCAAAAAGAATGCGCCCGCCACACAAGCGAACGCGTCACGTTCAAGGTAAAAGACTGAACCGACCACAATCGGCAGCAACACCAACGCGGTAGCAATACGCGTCATTAACATCCGTCTTCTCCTTTAATACCTTCGACTTCAATGCCGGAGCGACCGAACCGACGCTGCCTTCCGGCGTAGTCAGAAAATGCCTTCGCCATTACGTCTTCATCGACATCCGGCCACAACACCGAGGTAAACCAAAATTCTGCGTACGCTGACTGCCACAACAAAAAATTACTCAACCGTTGCTCGCCACCGGTACGAATTAATAAATCCACCGGCGCCATATCGGCAAGACTGACACGCTGCGCCAATGCTTCTACCGTTATTTGATCGGTGCCTATCGTGCCCGCAGCAACCTCTTCTGCCAACAAACGCGCAGCGTGAGCAATATCCCACTGGCCACCATAATTCACGGCAATCGCAACGGTCATGCGCTCGTTATTCACGGTCAGCGCTTCAGCTCGCGCCATACCTTCTTGTAGGTCTGCTGTAAACGCACTGCGCTCGCCAATAAAACGCACCCTGACCTGCTTTTCATGCAGCTCCTGTACACGCAAATCTAACGCACGCAAAAACAGCGACATCAGATGCGTTACTTCATCTTCCGGCCGGCGCCAGTTTTCCGAGCTAAAGGCAAATAACGTCACAACTTCAACGCCTTGGCTCGCACAAAACTGAATGATCGTTTGTACCGCCTGCTCACCGGCTCGGTGACCTTCCGAACCAGGCAGGTTCCGCGCTCGCGCCCAGCGATTATTGCCATCCATAATGATGGCGACGTGGCGCGGCACGCTGCCAACATGAGAATCAATATCCGGCGCGGCTGAATTAGGTGCCGCTAAAGTCGTTTTTTCTTTCATAAAACAAAATCGGGCTGACACCAGCCCGATTTCCTATTCCTTTAAAATAGGGCCGCTTAAACCAAGCCCTTTAAGTAAATCCCTTTAATCTAGAAGATCCTTCGTTTAGACGGCACACAACAGCCATGCCGCCCAAATTGACAACCGACGACGACTAAACCGTCATCAATTCCTCTTCCTTCTCTTTTAATTTCTGCTCAACAGAACTCACCATTTTATCGGTAATCTGCTGAATCGCCTCTTCCGCACCGCGAGCTTCGTCTTCGGAAATTTCTTTTTCCTTTAACAGCTCTTTAAAATCACTGTTCGCGTCACGACGAATGTTACGAATCGCCACCCGAGCGCCTTCGGCCTCGGAACGAACCAATTTAACTAAATCACGGCGCGTTTCTTCAGTTAAAGACGGCAGCATCAAACGAATAGCCGCACCGGTCGTCGACGGATTCAAACCCAAATCGGACGCCATAATCGCTTTTTCAATTAACGGAATTAACGTCTTATCAAAGGCCGTCACCACCAACGTGCGGCCCTCTTCAACGCCCACGTTAGCCACTTGCTTTAGCGGTGTAGCAACGCCGTAATAACTCACCGAAATAGTGTCGAGCAAACTTGGGTGTGCTCGCCCTGTACGCACTTTCCTGAAAGCTGTATCAAGCGAATCAAGACTTTTCATCATGCGGCTTTGCGCATCTTCTTTAATTTCATCAATCACGTTTCTGTCCTCACGTTCGCCAGTCTCAGGCGGATTCCACCAGCGTGCCTTCGTCGCCACCCAACATCAGGTTTAGCAAAGCACCCTTCTTATTCATATTAAAGACTCGAAGCGGCATATGGTGATCACGACACAAACAAATCGCGGTCAAATCCATCACCCCAAGTTTGCGATCAAGTATTTCGTCATAGCTCAAGCGATCATATTTTATCGCCGCCGGATTTTTCACCGGATCAGCATCAAATACGCCATCTACCTTAGTTGCTTTTAGCACGACGTCTGCGCCGATCTCAATGCCGCGCAAGCAGGCCGCAGAATCCGTGGTGAAAAATGGGTTGCCGGTGCCAGCACTAAAGATAACCACTTCACCATTCTTCAAATTACGAATCGCATTGCGATGATCGTAATGCTCAACAATGCCACTCATGGGGATAGCGGACATAAGGCGCGTACGAATATTAGAACGCTCCAACGCATCGCGCAGGGCCAAGCCATTCATCACAGTTGCCAGCATTCCCATATGGTCGCCAGCAACGCGATCCAAACCAGAGACCTGCAAAGCCGCACCACGGAAAAGGTTGCCTCCGCCGATGACTAGCCCCACCTGCACACCAATGCCGACTAACTGGCCGATCTCCAACGACATCGCATCAAGCACTCGTGGATCGATACCAAAGCCCTCTTCTCCAGCAAGCGCTTCACCGCTTAGCTTCAACAGAATGCGGTTATAACGGGGGGAACGATCTTTGGGGGCAGACATATCGAGTTCTCCGGCACGTATTCATTTTGGGGTTCAGGCAGCTCTCTAGCGTGAGCCAAACGCCGTTTCGCTCACGACCACCTACTTGGGGTGCGATTCTAGCGTAACGGGAAGCGAATTGGCCCATTTCAACGAAATCAAAGTTAAAAAAAACGCCTTGGCGGCTTCCCGACAAGGCGTTTTTTGATCAACGTGAAGATAAGCTGATCAGCTATTGCCAACCGTTGCAGCCACTTCCGCTGCAAAATCGACAACTTCTCTCTCGATACCCTCGCCAACCACCAAGCGCACGAAGCTTTCCACTTCTGCACCAGCGTCTTGAACGAGCTTACCGACTGTCGTATCAGGGTTCTTCACGAAAGGCTGGTCAACCAGACTCACTTCCTTGAGGAACTTGTTAATACGACCGCCCAGCATCTTCTCAACGATCTCGGCAGGCTTGCCGGCCATATCCGACTGACCGCGGATGATCTCTTTCTCCTTCTCGAGCACGTCCGCTGGTACGTCGTCACCGCGCACAACCATCGGTGCAACAGCAGCAACGTGCATCGCCACTTCTTTGCCCAGATCAGCATTGCCGCCCTTAAGGCTAACCAAAACACCAATCTTGCCGCCGTGGATATACGCGCCGATAGCCGTTTCAGACTCCAGCACTGCAGCACGACGTATTTGGATATTTTCGCCGATCTTTTGAACCAACGCCTGACGGGTTGTTTCGATCGTGCTGCCATCGTCGGCCAACAATTCACCGATCTTAGCCGCATCAGCTTCGCCAGCCGTCAAAGCAGCCTTGGCCACCTTGTCAGCAAACGCGATAAAGTTGTCATCGCGAGCAACGAAATCAGTTTCAGAATTGATTTCAATCATTACCGCTTTCTTACCATCGTCGCTCACCGCAACCACGACGGCGCCTTCAGCAGCGGTACGACCCGCTTTCTTAGCCGCTTTCGCCTGACCGGATTTACGCAGATCATCAATCGCTTTTTCGATATCGGCATCAGCTTCAACCAGTGCTTTTTTGCACTCCATCATGCCAAGACCAGTACGTTCGCGCAGTTCTTTAACCAAAGCAGCAGTTACAGCAGCCATGATAGTCCTCTCAAATACTAGATGTGTTGCGTGGCCGGCGCTTGCAGCACTGTCTCCGTGCAGCAGGCCCACCACCTAAAATAGAGAGAGCGGGACGCAGAGTCCCGCTCAAAGTCAGCGATTACTTCGCTGCAGGTGCTTCTGCTGCAGGGGCGTCAGTTTCAGCCACTTCTACAAAACCGTCTTTATCAGAAGGCTTAGCAGTCTCCGCGTATTCACGGCCTTCAATGATCGCATCAGCAATCGCACCAACGTAAAGCTGGATTGCGCGGATCGCGTCATCGTTGCCAGGAACCAAGTAATCAACACCATCTGGATCAGAGTTAGTATCAACTACCGCGATAACCGGGATACCCAGCTTACGCGCTTCCAGAATCGCGATGTCTTCGTGGTCAACGTCGATCACGAACAACGCATCAGGCAAACCGCCCATGTCCTTGATACCGCCGATAGAGCGCTCAAGCTTCTCCATCTCACGCTTACGCATCAGCGCTTCTTTCTTAGTCAGCTTCTCGAACGTGCCGTCCGCTGCCTGTGCTTCTAGGTCACGGAAACGCTTGATCGACTGGCGAATGGTCTTCCAGTTGGTCAGCATGCCGCCGAGCCAGCGGTGGTCGACATACGGCATACCGCAGCGAGTCGCTTCGTCTTTAACAGCTTTCTGTGCAGCACGCTTAGTGCCAACAAACAGAACCTTGTTGTTGCTAGCCGCCAAGCGGTTAACAAACGTCAGCGCGTCGTTAAACAACGGCAGCGTCTTTTCAAGGTTGATAATATGAATCTTATTACGAGCACCGAAGATGAATGGCTTCATCTTTGGGTTCCAATAACGAGTCTGGTGGCCGAAATGAACGCCGGCCTTGAGCATATCGCGCATTGTTACTGTGGTCATAGAAGTCTCCTTCGGGTTGGACCTTGCATGTTCCCGCCGATCTCAACCCATTCTCTTCAAGCAGAGAGGGGCACCCGGAGATACGGTGTCGGAACATGCGTGGATTTCCCTTGGCTGCTCTCCCCACAGACACCCACAACATAGAGAGTGTCCACAGAGCTAGCCCCAAGGCGCGCGCTTTATACCATAACGAGCGGCCAACGACAACGATTAGCGCAAATCTCGCTTATCCGGGCCAGCTCCCGTAGAATCCTACAACTTTATGATTTCGCTGGAGTTTCCCGGTCACTATGACAGTCACGATAAAGACCCCCGAACAAATTGAGGCAATGCGCATTGCCGGACGCTTGGCCGCAGAAGTCCTTGAAATGATTGGCGAATATGTCGTGCCCGGTGTCAGCACCGAAGAGCTCGACCGGATTTGCCACCGCCATATTGTCGACACCCAAGGCGCCATCCCCGCCCCCCTAGGTTACCGCGGCTACCCGAAGTCGATTTGTACCTCGGTCAATCATGTGGTCTGCCATGGCATCCCTAGCGAAAAGAAGATTTTGAAGAAAGGCGACATCATCAATATCGACATCACCGTCATCAAGGGCGGCTGGCATGGCGATACCAGCAAGATGTTTGTTGTCGGCGATCCCAGCCCACTGGCCACCCGCCTTATTCGCGTCACCCGCGAATGCATGATGAAAGGCATTGAAATGGTCAAGCCGGGCGTCACGCTAGGTGATATTGGTCACGCTATTCAGCAGCATGCCGAAAGCAACCGATTCTCGGTGGTCCGTGAATATTGCGGTCACGGTATCGGCGAAATCTTTCACGAAGAACCGCAGGTCCTGCACTACGGCAAAGCAGGCACCGGTCTGGCACTTGAAGAAGGCATGGTGTTCACCATCGAACCGATGATTAACGCAGGCAAAGCGGCAACCAAGCAGCTCCCTGATGGCTGGACTGCGGTCACCAAAGATCACAAATTATCAGCGCAGTGGGAACACACTATTGCCGTCACCCGCGACGGCTTTGATGTCCTCACTAAACGTACGGAAGAAACCGACCTTTCCTGAGGACGCCTGTGAGCATCAGCGCATCACTTAGCCGCGAACAACTACGGCAACACCTTGGGCAGCCAAAGCATTCCGGCAAGGCTGCCCGCGATTATCTTGAAAGCGAACAACAGCGTCTCAACGACCGCTTCAACGACACCCCTATTCGCGAACTCGTCAAAGCGCGCGCAACCATTGTTGATGACGTACTCATTTGCGCTTGGGATATTTTCGCGCTCGCCGACATTGATCAGCTCGCGTTTTTGGCCGTTGGCGGCTACGGCCGTGGCGAGCTACACCCACACTCAGACGTAGATATTCTGATTCTCAGCCAAAACAAACCCAGCAAAGAGGTTTGCGATAAGCTGGAAAAGTTCGTTGCCTTTTTGTGGGACCTCGGACTCGAAATCGGTCATGCCGTACGCACGCTAGAAGAGTGCGTGCAGATGGCCAGCGAAGACATCACCATTGCCACTAATATTATGGAAGGCCGCACACTCGCCGGCCCGGAAGATTTATACGAACAACTCAGCACGCTTACCGCACCGGACAAGATGTGGCCTTCCGATAAATTCTTCACGGCAAAATGGGAAGAACAGGTCGAGCGCCACCGCAAATACAATTTTACCGAATACAATCTTGAACCGGACATTAAAAATGCACCGGGCGGACTGCGCGACGTTCAAATGATCGGCTGGGTAGCAAAACGTCACTTTGGCGCCGACAGCCTCAAAGAGATTGTTAGCACCGGATTTTTGACCGAAGACGAATACGCGATTCTGTTGAAATGCGAAGACCATATTTGGCGAGTACGTTGGGTGCTTCACCAAATGAACGACCGCAACGAAAATCGACTACTGTTCGATTACCAGCGCCAAGCCGCTGACATGTTTGGCTTAGAAGATTCCGACGCCAATCTCGCTGTTGAACAGTTTATGAAACGCTACTATCGCGTTGCCCTCGGTCTGTCTGTTCTCAACGAAATGTTGCTGCAATTTTTTGACGAAGCGATTTTGCGTAAGGGCGGTACCGATACCGTCACGAAAATTAATCGTCGCTTCCAAGTGCATAATGATTACCTCGAAGTGCAGCACGACAAAGTCTTCGACCATTCTCCTTCGGCATTAATCGAAGTCTTCGTCATTCTCGGCCAGAATCTCGATATAAAAGGCATCCGCGCCAGCACCGTGCGATTGATTATCGAAAAGCGCAAATTGATTGATGATGATTACCGCAACGACCTGCGCAACACGAGCCTGTTTATGGAGCTCATTCGCAGCCCACATCATCTATATAGCAACCTGCGCAGAATGAAACGCTACGGCATCCTCGGCCAATACTTGCCAGAGTTCGGCCGCGTGATTGGCATGATGCAATACGACCTCTTTCATATTTATACCGTTGATGCCCATACACTCATGGTCATTAAACAAATGCGGCGCATGCGTTACGAATCCATGCGCGAACAGCTACCGCTGGCCCACGAAGTATTTTATCGCCTACCCAAACCGGAAATCCTTTATCTGGCAGGCCTGTACCACGACATTGCCAAGGGCCGAGGTGGCGATCACTCTACGCTTGGCGCAACCGACGCCCTCGCCTTTTGTCAGCGTCATGGACTCAGCAACTGGGACGGCAAGATGCTTGCCTGGCTAGTAACCAACCACCTGCTGATGTCCGTCACGGCGCAACGTAAAGATATTTCCGATCCCGACGTTGTGCACGAATTTGCCAAGCAGGTTGGTGACCTGGTCCACCTTGATTACCTCTGCGCCCTCACCGTTGCAGACATCAACGCGACCAATCCGAACCTGTGGAACTCGTGGCGCGCATCACTGATGCGTCAGCTTTACCGTGAAACTAAGCGCGCCTTGCGACGCGGCCTAAATAACCCCGTCGACAAACAGGATTGGATTGACGAAACCCGTAACGCCGCCACGTCTCTGCTCGCCCAGCGAGATATCGACATGGCCCGCGTTGAGCAACTCTGGGCAGGCATTGGTGACGAATATTTCCTCCGTGAAAACGCCATTGATATTGCTTGGCATACGGAAGCTATCTTGCAGCGCGCAGACTCCCAAGAACCTCTTGTACTCGTGCGTGAATTCAGCCGCGGGCAAATTGAAGGCGGCACACAAATCTTTATTTACACGCCAGACATTGCCAACTTGTTCGCCGCATCCACCAACGCGCTCGATCAACTCGGTCTCACCGTCGCTGACGCACGCATTATCACCTCTGCCGACGGCTTTACACTCGACACCTACATTGTGCTCGACGAGAACGGCACGCCAATAGGCAACGATGCCGAGCGGATTCAAGAAATCCGCACCACCTTAACGGATACCCTGCGCGATCCGAGCCAGTTCACCGAACTAATGCAGCGCCGCATGCCGCGCCGACACAAGCATTTCGATGTTCCGACGGACGTCATTATCAGTAACGACATCATTAACGATCGCACCGTAATTGAGATCCAAGCACTCGACCGCCCTGGCCTACTGGCTCGGATTGGCGGCGTGCTCGCCGAATTCGATATTTCCGTTCAGAATGCCCGCATTGCAACACTTGGTGAGCGCGTAGAAGATGTTTTCTTTGTCAGCGATCACGATGGCAACCCGGTCTCTGATCCGGAACTATGTCAGAGCCTGCGCCAACGCCTTAAAGAAGCGCTCGACAATAGTAACTGGCATTAATGGCAAGAGCGGCGGGTAGGTTAGTTTGCGGCTAACCCGCCCATTCATATACAGCAGCCACGTGCCAATAGATAAGATTAAAATAACGAGACGTTTATGAATCCGGATTTGGACTTACTACACCCATACCCATTCGAAAAACTGGCAAAGCTATTTGCCGGTATCGACGTTGCTGAAAAACCCCATATCGCTTTTTCAATCGGCGAGCCACAGCACGCGGCACCGGACTTTGTTCAGCAAACCATCAGCAGTAACACCAACCTGTTGGCCCGCTATCCGTCAACAGCAGGCATCCCCGAATTACGGGCCGCTATTGCTCGCTGGCTGGAAAAGCGCTTTGCCTTAAAAAAGGTCAACGAAGAAAACCAAGTACTGCCCGTGAATGGCACGCGTGAAGCGTTATTTGCCTTCGCGCAAACCGTACTTAATCGCCAGCAGTCGCCACTCGTGCTCATGCCGAATCCCTTCTATCAAATCTACGAAGGTGCAGCATTGCTCGCCGGCGGCGAACCAGTTTATTTACCCTGCCTTGAAGGAAACAAACTGCAACCGGATTTCGACGCAGTATCGGCAGATACTTGGCAGCGCTGCCAACTGCTATATATCTGCTCCCCGGGCAATCCAACCGGCGCGGTCATGAGCGTTGCGCAAATGCAGGCACTCATTCAGCTTGCCGACAAGTATGATTTTATTATTGCCTCTGACGAATGCTATTCAGAAATTTATAACAAGACACCGCCGCCCGGACTACTGCAAGCAAGCGCCGCCATGGGCCGAGATCAGTACCAACGCTGCGTCGTATTCCACTCTTTATCCAAGCGCTCCAACTTGCCGGGGTTGCGCTCTGGTTTTGTCGCCGGTGACGCCGATATCTTGCAGCGCTTTTTGCGCTATCGAACTTATCACGGCTGCGCGATGCCCATGCATCATCAATTGGCGAGCATTTCGGCTTGGCAAGATGAAGCGCACGTGGAGAAAAATCGAGCTGAATATCGGGCAAAATTTGCCACCGTACTGGAAACCCTGTCTGGTGTACTCGACGTGCACGCGCCGGACGCGGGCTTCTATTTGTGGGCAAAAACGCCAATCAGTGACGAAGCATTTGCCCGCGATCTAAAGCGCACCCAAAACGTCACCGTGCTACCAGGCCGCTACCTGTCGCGCAGTGTCGACAAGGTCAACCCTGGCGCGCACCGTATTCGCATGGCGCTGGTGGCCAGCCAAGAGGAGTGCCTAGAAGGCGCCGAACGTATTCGTGATTTCATCCGCAGTTTATAAGGTGTATCGATGTTAAATATCTACGGGATCAAAAGCTGTGACACGATGAAGAAAGCCTTTACTTGGCTTACTGAACACGGCATCGAGCATCATTTCCACGACTACAAGAAAGAAGGCGCCAGCGAAATGCACCTGCGCCACTGGATCGATCAGCTTGGCTGGGAAACCGTTATCAATCGCCGCGGCACCACATGGCGTAAACTGCCGCAAACGCAGCGCGACACCATGGACGTGAATGGGGCAGTTAAAGCGGCACTCGACAACCCGTCGCTGATCAAGCGCCCCATCATCGAACAGGGTACAATTCTGCTCGCAGGTTTTGATGCCGAAACATGGGGCAAAGCGCTTAAGGTTAAGTAACGGCGGCCGAATAATACCGCTTATGAAGAACCGATCGCGCAGCTGAAACCGACAAAATTAGCGCCACAGAACATCGCACGTAATAGGACATTCACAGAACTCTCACAGGATACGTATCATGAGCAACTATTTCGCCCTCGCACTAGGCTGCGGCACCCAAAACCGCAACGACGAATGGCTAGAAGTTTACTTCCCAGACCCCGTTCTCAACCCAGATCAGGCGTTAATAGACGCGGTGAAAGAAGAACTCGATTATCAGGGCGGCAACGTTGCACTGACACTCTCTCACCGTCAGATCTCGCATCTTGCCCGCGAGTGGCGTGATGCCGGTAACGAGCACGCGGCCGCCTATGCGGTTGCGATGCAGGAGACCCGCCGCCCAGTAGTGTTGGTTATTCTGGAAACCGATGCGGCATCGACTTCGACACCTGAAGCTTATTTAAAACTGCACCTGCTCTCACATCGTTTAGTACGACCGCACGGCACCGACTTAAGCGGCATCTTCCCGCTGCTACCAAACGTAGCCTGGACCAATGAGGGTGCAATTGACCTTGAAGAACTGCAAGAACGACAGCTCATGGCGCGGCTTGAAGGTCGGCTGCTGGAAGTAAACTCTGTCGACAAATTCCCGAAAATGACCGACTACGTTGTGCCGAAAGGCGTGCGTATTGCCGACACATCACGTGTGCGCCTCGGCGCCTACATCGGCGAAGGCACAACCATCATGCACGAAGGCTTCTGTAACTTTAATGCTGGCACCGAAGGCCCCGGTATGATCGAAGGCCGTATCTCTGCGGGCGTATTTGTTGGCAAAGGCTCCGATATCGGCGGCGGCGCGTCCACCATGGGCACCTTGTCTGGCGGCGGCAACATTATTATTTCACTTGGCGAAGGCTGTCTGCTTGGCGCCAACGCCGGCACCGGCATTCCGTTAGGTGATCGCTGCACTATCGAATCCGGTTTATATATTACGGCCGGCACGAAAGTCGAAGTACTCGATGATCAGGGCAACGTTGTCGAAACAACCAAAGCGCGCGAACTGGCTGGCACGAACGATCTGCTGTTCCGTCGCAACTCGCTTTCTGGTGCAGTGCAGTGCGTCACCAATAAAAGCGCGATTGAGCTCAACGAAGAGCTACACAAACACAATTAGTCACGTTCTGTTTAAACGTTACTGTTAGAAAGTAATAGGAGTCACCTTTGAGCCGCGTTCTAGAATATACCTGCGAGTTAATCAGCCGAGCGTCCGTCACTCCGGATGATGTCGGTTGCCAACAGTGGATGGCAGAAAAACTCGAGTCCCTTGGCTTTGCCTGTGAGCACCTGCGTTTCGGCGAGGTTGATAACTTGTGGGCACGACGCGGCAGCGAAGCACCGCTGATGGTATTTGCAGGCCACACAGATGTAGTGCCCACTGGCGACGCTAAACTCTGGAGCAGCCCGCCGTTTGAACCACAGATTCGTGATGGCATGCTCTACGGTCGCGGCGCGGCAGATATGAAAGGCTCCATCGCCGCTATGTTGGTCGCCATTGAAGATTTTGTTGACGCCCACTCCGATCACAGCGGCTCCATCGCACTACTCATTACCGCTGACGAAGAAGGTCCGGCGATTAACGGCACCGTTAAAGTAGTCGAATTACTGCAACAGCGTCAGGAAAAAATCGACTACTGTCTCGTTGGCGAACCGTCATCAACGGATCTGGTCGGCGACGTAATTAAGAATGGTCGTCGCGGCTCCCTTGGCGCTCGTTTAATCGTTAAAGGCACACAAGGTCATGTCGCCTACCCCCACCTTGCCGACAACCCTATCCATCGTGTTGCACCAGCCCTCGCAGAACTGGTCAACGAAGTGTGGGATAACGGGAATGCCTTTTTTCCTGCCACCACGTTCCAAATATCCAACATCAACTCTGGTACCGGCGCGACCAATGTTATTCCTGGCGACTGCGAAGTTATCTTCAACTTTCGCTTTTCCACGGAAGTCACGGCGGCACAACTCAAGGCTCGCACCGAAGTTATTTTGGCCGAGCAAGGCATTGACTATGAATTGGAATGGAATCTATCAGGGCAGCCCTTCCTGACCGCCCGCGGCGAACTTGTCGAGGCAACCGTCGCCGCCATTAAAGACATCACCGGCCGCGACGCCGAACTGTCTACAGCAGGCGGCACCTCTGACGGGCGCTTTATTGCGCCAACCGGTGCACAAGTCATTGAGCTAGGCCCAATTAACGCCACAATCCATAAGATTGACGAGCACACCCCCGTTGCCGAACTCAGTCAACTGGCACTGATTTATCAACGCATTCTGCAACGGCTATTAACAGACCGCTAAACTAGCGCTCTGTTCTTAACTGATCAGAACCAGATGAAAACGATAACAGTCATCATAAGAATAAAGAGCAAGCTCCGGTAACCACGCATCACACCTTTACCGGAGCCTTTATGAACAAAAGAATAAAACCTCTATCCGTCGATCCGCTTTGTTTAGGAGTCACACCATGACTGCGCAACGTCCCACTACCGACACGGAAATTACCGATACCAATCCTGCTACCGGCGAAGCCTTTTTTAGCATCGCCGAAACAGATTTATCGTGCATGGCAGATATCATGCAGCGGGCGCGTAATGCCCAACAGTACTGGGCAAAACTGTCCTTCGCGCAACGTGCTCCACATATTATTAAAATGCGCGACTATATTGTCGAGAATGCCGAGGCGCTCTCTAAAGTTGTCAGTCAAAGTAATGGTAAAACCTTAGTCGATGCGCTGGCCACAGAAGTCATGCCGTGCGCACTGGCCTGTAACTGGTATGCCAGCAATGCAAAGAAAGCCTTAGAACCGGAAATGCGCAGTGCCGGCAGTCTACTGTTCATCAATAAACGCAGTCAGATTCAACACGTTCCCATTGGCGTTGTCGGCATCATTAGCCCATGGAACTACCCGCTTTCTATTCCGTTTGGCGAAGTAGTGATGGGCCTGATGGCTGGCAACGCGATTGTTCTTAAAGTCGCGGCGGCAACGCCTGCAGTAGGCAACATGATTGAAGAAATCGTTGCAGCAGGCGGCCTGCCCGACGATTTGTTTCAGCACGTGGTTGGTTCTGGCAGCAAAGTGGCGACGGCATTATTTGAAAATGGTATCGGCAAACTGTTCTTTACCGGTTCAGTGAATGCAGGCAAGCAACTGATGGCCCAAGCAGCGCAAACTCTCACGCCGCTTTCCCTCGAACTCGGCGGCAATGACGCCATGATCGTGCTCGCCGACGCGGACATTGAGCGCGCCACTAACGGCGCCATCTGGGCGGGCTTCCAAAATGCGGGTCAATCTTGCGGCGGCGTCGAGCGTATTTACGTTGAAGAGGCTGCCTACGACGCCTTCACCGAATTGCTTAACCGTAAAACACGCGCGCTACGACACGGCCCTGGCTGCGACGGCTATGACGTCGATATCGGCAGCATCACCACCGAAGGCCAGCTACGCACTGTGCAGCAACATCTTGAAGATGCATTAGCCAAGGGCGCAAAGATCGGCGCACAGTCAACGCCAGTCGGAAGTCAGAACGGGCTTTTCCATCCTGCCACCGTGCTCGTCGACGTTACCGAAGACATGCTAACAATGCGTGAAGAAACGTTCGGACCGGTTGTGGCCGTTACGAAGGTGAAAAACGCAGAAGAAGCCGTCGCACGTGCAAACGACTCAAACCTCGCGCTGACATCATCGATCTGGACACGTGATTTAAAGCGCGGGCGCGAACTCGCTGCGCAAGTAGAGGCGGGAGTGACCGCACTAAACGATCACCTCTATACGCATGGTTTATCTGAAACCCCGTGGGGCGGATGGAAGGAATCGGGACTGGGTCGCACCCATGGCATCGAAGGCCTGCACGAGATGACCCATATCAAAGTGGTGAACTGGGACCTGCTGCCTGCCAAGCGCAATCTTTGGTGGCATCCTCATGATGAAGCGACCTATCGCGCCATCATCAACGCACTGCAGTTCGTCTTTCCGCGCAGCATCGGTAGCTGGATTAGCGCATCACTGAAACTGACGCCGTACTTGATTAAGAAGATGTTTGGACGCTGGAAAGTAGAAGAATAGTCCGCTCTTCTAACGTAAACATATCTGACCTGAACCTATCCGCACTCGCGCGGATAGGTTCAGAAAGACATCACCGTCCTTTCATACCTTCCATCATTTTTTGCAATGACTCCGCATCCGGCATCGTCATGCCTTTGGGCATTCCTTCAGGCATCGCAAAAGTCTGCATCTGCACACCAGCAGGGAGTTGATAGTACGCAAGCCCTTTATCTTGTTTATCCACAGAGGTTAGACGCAAGTTCTTACCCTGACGTAACAATCCACCTTTTACAGCAGGCATTTCTGGAATTTGATCCCCTACCCCTGCACTGTTCGCAATCTCACGGCTAATTTTCATCAAGCCTTTATACAAGGTTGCAATATCATCGTGGTCACTCAAAACCGCTTCGTATTTTTCGTTGTTGCGCAAATCCGTAAATTCGTAAACATTGCCTTCATACCCAGCGACCGTTTCCGTGCGCCCTGTTTTCACCATTTTATAATCTTTCTCCGACGAGGGAGCCGGCTTCTGCTTTTGGCCAAAAGGCATATTGCTCATCATCTGCTTTAACTCGGCGAGGTCAGTTGCCATCCACGACCCACCAGCCTTCGTCACCATATAAACTTTACCGTCCACGTACAAAGCATAGCTATCTGCGCCCATATTCAAACGCAGATGCTTGTCATCCTTGTAGCTAATTTCCATATTTTGCTTGCTGTTAACATCGTAACTAGCAGTAATATCCGCCATCGCAGGGAGCGAAAAAAGGATCAATGACAGCGCCAAAATTCTTTTCATGTTGAAACCCTCCTTAGTCAGTAAAATCTCAATATCAGCGACAAATACTCTCAACCACACCACTGTCAATCAAGCTTAATCGCTCGATAGTTCAAACGCCCTGACTCTAGCTCAGCATTCAATTTAGGGTGCTCGTGAAGCTGAAAACGTAATCCAGACGTTTCTACTGCATCTCGCGTCCACACCATGACCGCATTGTGACAGTCCGGGGTGGAAAATCGGAAACGATTAGACCAGCCGCGCATGGCGCCTTCTCCTCCACACCAGCTGCGTTTATATTCCGCCCAATCACCGAAGTTCATGACCAACACCCCACCGGGCGCCACCAGCTTGGACAACGAACCGAACCAGCGACCCGTGGCATTCACCGCACGGCTTACCGTCCGATCAGACGGTGCAAAAAGATCTTCAATAACGAGATCAAATGGCTCGCCATCCCAGCTTTGGACAAAATCAACGGCATTGGCACAGTGGCATTCCACCGCAAAATCTTCAACGGCAAAAAAGCGGCGCGCAACGTACAGATGCAACTCGTCAAGCTCAACAGCGTGGAAGTCTATCGGATCAAACAATGCGCGAATGGGCGGCACTAGACTGCCGCCACCCAGCCCCAACACTAACACCCGCAGCGGCGCTTTCTTCTCAAGGAAAAAACCTGGCAACCAGAGTAAATCCCAGACGCTACCGGTCACCAAGCGCTGAGGGTGAAACTCTGAATGCTGGACATCATTCGCATACAGCCGCATTGTGCGACCTTGGTTTCGGACTTCGTAGCTCACGCCATCGCGAGTATCGCGCCACACTAATGCCATACCAAGCGCCACACTAAACTCTCACCGACAGAGCCGACACTGAACGATTGAACCCACCTTGCAACAGTCATTAGTTGCCCGTTAACCCTAACACCACGCCACTCATCACTTGTTCGCCCGTCAGCACGGCATCTGCAATAAATAGGCGCCCTGCATCCATATTCATTTCTTCGACCAATACCGCCTTGCTATGTTGCGCCCGCGACGCAGCGAGGGCTTGCAACTGATCAATCGTCACAGCTGTTGCGCGAATCTCTTGCAACGACAAAAATGCTGTTCGTGCCTGTTCAATTTTGGCCGATTCTTTTTGCTCATCGCTCATTCCGGTAAGATCCGGCAGTAAAGCCTCCGCCGATTTACCCTGAACTTCATACTGTTTAAGAATGCGACGGCGCACCGACCGCTCAGGCAGTGCGGCATCAAGCCCCTGCCAGTCATCGCCTTGCAGCTCAGCACCCAACGCACTAGCGGCTAACGCTTCTCGATCCTGTTCAGATGCAGACCCCGATAGGCTGATTTTTAAGTTCGGACGCTTCTCCATCACCGCGACTAAACTGGCGAGGCTATTCCGCCCGTCCTCGCTAACCTCGGCCACACCCTCAGGAAAAGGAATGCCGGATAAATCTGCCCCGCCAGCTAGACCCGCCAGCATAGAAAACGGCGACGTTGCCGCTTTAATCAAAACATTTCCCAGGGCCTTCAAGATCAACCCGCGAGCACTCACACTTGGATCGCTCAGATCGCCCTTGGCAACTACCGGCATGGCAATGACCCCGGAACGATCTCGCAGCACTGCCAAGCCCAGCTTAATTGGCACCTTCAACGCATTTTCGCTTTCAACCTTATCGCCGAGGAAAAAGTTCGCCGCACTAATACTATTTTTCGAATCAATAAAGGTATCGTCCAGCTGAACAGTGGTATCCAGCTTCAACTGACCGCTTCTCACGGTGTAACCAAGATAATCGCCGGTATAAGGCGTCAGGCTCGTCATTTCATAGCCATCGATTAATACCTCAATATCGATAACCGGACGCTGTGCGAGAGGGTTTAGCGTTCCCTTAGCAGAGAACGGTGCATATTTGTCTACCTTACCCTTCATGTCTAAGCGCGCTGGCGTGCTAGACGTCGAGTCCAAGTTTTTCATGCTGCCGGCCAGCTGATAGATGCCCATTGTGAAATTCGGACTCACCGACTTATTCACAAACGCTACTGAGCTATCTGCCAAAGTAAGTTGACCAATGAGCACACGCCAATCAGGTTCATTCTGCGCAGGCGCCTGCGCAGAAGGTGCAACAAGCGCAGACGGGATCACAATACGATCTGCCGACTGTTTGCCATCAGCATCAATCAGCGAACTCATGACCAATTGATTAAACGCAACCTTGCCCACTTCGACTTTGGTCGCTTTGCTGTCGACATTAATACCTTCTAAACGTAGCTCAGAAAACGCTAGCAAAGGCTCGCCGCTTTCTTCTTTTAACGCCAAGTTATTAACGGTTGATGCACCATTGAGCAAGATATCAACGTCGTTACCAGACTCCTTCACGTCGAGCTTCCATTGCCCTGACAACTCACCGCTCGGCAAGCGCACCGCCAAACCGTCGCGCAACCAAGGCTGAATGGATGCCAAGGGAAATTTCTCCGCACCGATATTGGCATGTAACGCAAATGGCACCAACTGCCCGTCACCCGCCAGCGTAAAGAGGCCGCTCTCAGCGATCGTCGCCGTACCATCAAAATCGAAATGCGCCTCTGCATTAGGCGACAGGTTGTTTATCGTTAACGAAAGAGGAGCGACGCGCATCTCCGCCGGCTCACGCAATGTATTGTCTTGATAAGCAATGACCGCTTCATTCAAACGAAACACCTTAACCAACATTTTCCAATCTGAATTCGACTCCGACTCGGACAATGGCTCCGATTCAGATACAGCGACCTCGTCCGCCTCAATGCTTGCTTTATTGGTATCAATCGCGGCAGCAGCTCCAGGCAAATCAACAGGAATGAATAGCGTTTCGAGATTGGCTCCTTCAGCCTCCATAACCACATTGAACTCTGGCTTCTGAATACGGGCATCGCCAATGGTCATGCTCTCGTCAATCGTACTCAGTGTAATGGAGCTCAGAGCTAACTCGGGAATGCGTATAGCCTGAGCGCCATCGCGCTGGTCATCAATCTGTAGCTCGCGCAACGTCACAGCACCATCGGAGAGCGTTAGCCGAAGTTCCTCAGCCGCTTCATAACGATAATACGTACTAATATCCATCTCGCCAGAGGGCACCGAGAAATTAAGACGGTCGTCGGCAAACTCAACCAATGGCTGTAACTGCAGACCTTCTAACGCGAGTTTCCCCTCCGCCACCAGCGGATTAAAGTCGAGTTTTCCCGCCCACAAAAAGCGGCCGCCACTCGGGCCGGACACCTCAAAGGTGTAGCTATTATTTTCGCCACTGTTACCGCGCGTTGAGAAATCAGTTACCGAAAAACTGAGGTCGTTAAATGACAGCTCGTCTGGCGTCGGGCGCGCTTCATCACGAAAAATAAAGTTACCACTGTCGATAATCAGTGACGCTATCGAAATAGCAGGAATAACTGTTGGGGTGTCTTCTTCGGAAACATCTTCTGCGTCCGCATCAGGCTGAGAAAGCTTAACAATCAGATCTTCAAAATTAAGCGACTCATCCGCGTGCTGTGTCACACGAATATGCGGCTTCACCAACGAAATATCATCGAAGTGCCAACTCCAACGAAACAGCGACGACAACTCAAAATCAAGATAGAGCTGCTCGAAGGCAACGAAATCTGTGCCGTCCGAGTCTTTAAAAGCAAAACCATTGGCCGTCACCGACAGTGCAAGTGGATTAAATATCAGCTCGTCCAGCACGACGTCGCGCCCAGTCTGCGCAGACAACTGCGCAACAATCTGATCTCGCGCGATAGGAGAAATAAGGAAGTAACCGAGCAAGGCGTAAACAATGTAAATCGATGCAGCAATCACGCCTCGACGCTGCCACGCCGTTGCCGCCTGCCAGCGCCCGCGAATCCCTACTGCGGCCCCCGCACTACCGCCCTTATCCTGACCACCAGCCATACCCCTTAACTCCTCTGTTCGCGATGCCACTTCATTAAGTCGCTTACGATGCCAATACAAACCGCCACTGTACGGTAAAAGCGTGCGCCAGACCGCTATACATAACCGAATCGACCATTATACTCGCCTATTGTAATGTGCCGATAACGGATTGCGCAGCACCATGCTGATTGACTGACGTTACACCCAAATAACAAGATCCAGCCGAACCATCCAGCCCACCACACAAACAGGGACTACACATGAAAAAACTACTGCTGATTCTTCCCCTCATTAGTTATTCATCCGTCGCACTGGCTGAATTTCCCATTGGCAAAGTTGGAGTCCGGATCAGCCCGAAGATCGACATCGACATGGATAGCCCAAAGAGCGATGGCGACGGCAATGCAATGGGCCTGTATGGCGAGTTCGGCAGCACCAGCCTATTCGGCTACGCTGACGCTCAGCGTTCAGACCTAGACATTCTCCGAACCAGCATCGATCTCGACGAAACGCGCTTCGGCCTAGGCGCGAGAACCAGTAACGAGACAGGTTCCGCAGAAGTACGGGTTGAGCGCTACAAAGTGGATATCGACGACGGCACTACTTCGAACAACGATGATGGCTCTGCGGTACACGTCGGCGGTGCGCTAAACATCGGCCCTAAGGCCGCCGTATTCGCCGACTTTGGCTTTATCTCGATGAGCGATCTGGATGGCGACGAGTTTCAAGTAGGCGTACGTGGCAATATCTCCGACTCCGCCGAAATCTACGGCGCCTACCGCATGCTCACACTGGAAAATGACGTCAACGACGAAATAGAGCTGTCAGAATTGCGCTTAGGTGTAAATCTGCTGTTTTAATCTTCTAACACAGCCCGCATCAAGGTGCTTTGCCGGGCTGCCGACCTCATTCGGCAGCCCGGCGACTACCCAACAGCGCCGGTTACGTTCACAATGTCGCCGCAATACACTTCTACCGGAGCCCCCCCGTGAGTAAACCCAATTACATTCTCGCCATGTACCAGAAAGTGCAGCGCCTACCATTCGGCAACAAACTGTTTTCAATGGCCGTCGCGCGCAAAGCGCCTTACTTCGGCACGATCAACCCTCAGGTTGCTGAACTACGCCCTAATTTCTGTGAAGTGCGCTTTGAAAAACGTCGTGGCGTCGAAAACCATATCGGCACAGTACATGTCATCGCGATTTGTAACGGCTTGGAAATGGCCATGGGCGCGCTAGCTGAAGCCACTGTACCGTCGCATCGCCGTTGGATTCCGAAAGGCATGGAAGTGAACTACACCGCCAAAGCCACCTCCGACATTCGCTGTATTGCGGAAACCACTCCAGAGGATTGGGAAACCAAGCAGGATGTACACGTTCGCGTTCAAGGCCTCAGAGATGATGGCACCGTTGTCGTCGAGGGCGTAATCAAGCTCTGGGTGACCGACAAGCCGGCAAAGGCATAAGCGCAGATGGCCCTGACAGCAACACTCTATGCCGCGCAGTTACAAGTTGCTGATCAAGACCGCCAGCATTACCAAAATTACTCACTAAAAATCGCACTGCATCCGTCCGAGCAGCCAGAACGCATGGTCGCGCGGCTGCTAGTGTGGTGCCTTAACGCCAACGAGAAGCTCACGTTCGGCAAAGGCATCTCTAGTCGCGACGAAGCAGAAATTTGGCAGCGCTACGACCACGGCGATATTGAGCACTGGATAGACGTAGGCGAGCCCGATGATGCCCGCGTTAAAAAAGCCAGCCGCCAATCTGAAAAGGTCACCGTCTTTGCCTACACCCGTAGCCAAGACACCTGGTGGAAGAAGCATGCGGCGGCAATCAGCAGTTTTGCCAACGTGACCACACTCAGCGTTCCTTGGGAAAGTGTCGTGACCATCGCTAACGACATTACCCGCCAAATTCATTGGCAAATCACGATTAGCGAATCAACACTGTATGTCAGCAGTGGTGACACCATGTTCGAAGTTCCTGTGACGGAACTGAAGCACAACTAAATCCTGAACGAGAACTGCCACGGCGACAGCGCAAAATCGGCGCTGTACGCTACTGCCCAGCGTTGAACAACGCGACAAGTTCAACCACCATACCGCCACAGAATCTTTCCCAGCAGAGCATATCGCCGCCTCTGGATTCCCTGTAAAGTGGGACTCTTCGTCTCTTTCGCGTAACCGACATCATGTTGACAGCGCTTCTTTCTGACGCCGAACTCGGCTTATTTCAGCATCAATACAGCAGCGCACGACAACAATTCTTGGCGCGGATAAACCGCGTCCCACACCTCTTGAATTGCAATGCCCACGGCTTGGACGAACAAGGCCCCGACGGCGAAGCGCTCTTTACCGATTGCGCCTGGATCGGCTCAGACGGTGCACGCCGCGTGCTGATATTAATCAGCGGCACACACGGCGCCGAAGGCTTTGCCGGCTCCGCCATTCAATCAGACTTTGCCACTCTGCTGGCAACAAAGCAGTGGCAGCTTCCCGATGACACAGCGGTGTTGATCATCCATGCGCTAAATCCGTGGGGCATGGCGTGGCAGCGACGCTGTGATCAAAATGGCGTAGACCTAAATCGAAACTTCGTCGACTTTCATCAGCCTTTACCAAGCAATGAAGGATACAACGCCCTGCACCCGTGGCTGATGCAAGAAGACAACGATGCTTTAATCGAACAAACTAATTTGTTTCGAGCGCATCACAGCCAAACCGCACTTGAGCTTGCCATTAGCGGCGGTCAGTACAACCATCCGGACGGTCCCTTTTTCGGCGGAACGCACGCATCGCCCGCGAGAACATTAATTGAATCATTAATTGATGAACATCTGCTCGGCGAACGCCGACTTGCCGTCATTGATTTACACACCGGACTAGGCCCTTATGGCTACGGTGAGGTGATTTGCGACCACCCTCCGAACAGCAAGGGCGCGCAAACCGCGCACGACTGGTTCGGCGCCTCCGTGACGTTGCCGTTTGCCGGAACCTCCTCGTCGGTTCCGAAGCAAGGACTGTTGGACTACTGCTGGCACGCGATAATGAATCACGAATCTTGCTTTGTAACACTAGAATTTGGCACCTACTCCATTGATTCGCTGTTTAACAGTCTGCTCGAGGATCACCGCTTGCACGCAAACGCAAACATCGACTGGCACACAGAAGCTTGCCAAAAAACTAAACAAAAACTTATGCAGCATTTCTATCCCAATGATCCGCAATGGCAAGAAATGGTGTTATTGCGCGGTCGACAAATTATTCGTCTCGCCCTTGAAGGCTTATCACGATGAGTCACGCCATTCAGGTTCGCCCTGTGCAGAGCAAAGATCTTGATGCGCTTGAGGCACTGGAAAAAACCACCTTCGAATCTGACCGCTTAAGCCGCCGGAGTTTTCGGCGCTGGATTAGCAACGATCACAGGGCGTTTCTCGTTGCCACGCAAAATGAAAAACTGGTCGGTTACATTCTCATTATTTTGCATCGCGGCACACGACTCGCTCGATTGTATTCGATTGCCGTAGACAGCAATGTGCGCGGCCAAGGCCTCGGCGCAACGCTCATTCGTGCTGGAGAGCAAGCTGCACTCGACGCCAGCCGCATTGATATGCGCCTAGAAGTCCGGCAAGACAATAGCTCCGCAATACGGCTTTATGAACAGCTCGGTTATCACCTCTTCGGTCAATATCATGATTATTACGAAGACCACGCCGACGCCTTTCGATATCAAAAACGAATTCGTCAATTCGATCCATCCCACTGGCAACGCCAAGTGCCCTGGTATCGCCAGTCGACCGATTTTACCTGTGGCCCCGCATCACTAATGATGGCTATGCACGGACTGCGCTCCGACGTCCTCTTAGATCGTAGCCAAGAACTACAAATTTGGCGCGAAGCCACGACAATTTTTATGACCTCTGGGCACGGCGGCTGCCACCCCATCGGCCTAGCGCTGGCCGCCCACAAACGTGGCTTCCAAGCAGAAGTATGGATTAACAACAACGGACCACTGTTTATTGATGGCGTACGCTCGGAAAAGAAAAAACACGTCATGACGCTCGTGCATAACGATTTCGTCGGTCAGGCTGAAGAAAATAACATCTCAATACTGCATCAAGACATTACCCAAGCCGAATTAAGCGAAGCACTAAAGAGTGGCGGCATTCCGCTCGTGCTTATCTCCACCTCGCAACTTGATGGACGCCGAGCACCACACTGGGTTGTCGTCACCGCCGTCGACGACGACTTCTTTTATCTTCACGACCCCGACCCAACCGATAACACGCAGGCCGATTTCGATTGCCAATATATTCCTATCGGTCGCAGCGATTTCGATCGCATGGCACGTTTCGGCAGGGACCGACTGCGTACCGCAGTCGTGATTCGAAAGGCGTAAAAAAAGAATCGCCTGCAAGCAGCCTCCCACAAGGCTCAACTCAAATTGCCGCGCCGCATGGCCAGCTCGCGCGGCGGCCTGCCCTGCAAGCGAACTAGCATCAGAAATACAGAAAAGAGTTCGCCAGCCTACGAAAGGTGAGAATGCGTTGTGGGAGGCCGCTTGCAGAGGATTTTTAGGGGCCTCAGAACAAAGACTCCACAACCATCACATCGAGCGCGCCAAAATCCATTGCGCTGTCTGCGCTACTGCGGCGTTAATATTATCTTGCCAAAGAACGCCGCTACGAACCCGCGGCTTAAAATCATGATCGCCATCGGGCAACCAGTGCCATTCGATATCCCCCGCGAGCGCACCACCGTTCTGCAAAGCTTCAACTTCCATGCGAGTACCAAACAGGTCCCGCTCTCCTTGGCAGATCAGCAATGGGGCACGAAGATCATCGAAATGACTCATCCGTAACTGCTCTGGCTTGCGCGGTGGGTGCAGCGGGTAACCAAACGCAACCACGCCACGACACGCCATCGTACTAGGGCATTCACTGCCAACAAGGGCAGGCTGACCAAGCGCATCCCCTAGACCCGCCGCCAAGTAGCTCGCCATGCGGCCGCCCATGGACTTGCCGCCAATAAAAATATTGTCGAGGCCACCGGCCTGCGCCGCTGCCGATGTAAAACACGCCAGCAACTTTTCTTGCCGCTGCGGAGGGCGCTTCCGTTGATCCACTCTGCGCTGCGCCATGTAATCAAACTCAAAGCGCGCAACGCTAATACCCTGAGCAGCAAGACCGAGCGCCACGGCATTCATGAAATCACTGTCCATCGGCGCACCCGCGCCATGAGCCAGCAACAATACTGGCGCTTTCTGCACGCCTACTGCCGTTGAACGGGTCCATAATAATTGGGGCTCAGTGATCATCACGGGTCGTTACGTCGCGGCTGGTTGAACCAGCACCCAGGGTAATACGATGACCGCCCACATTATCTGATCGTCCGCATCCCATTGCCCCGCCTGCGTCTCTGTCACCAGCGCGACACGCTCAGCACTCATTAACCCTTGAATCTGCACCGCATCATCGGCAGCGAAGTGCCCGGCAACTTCAATAAGGTCAAGATCCGGTGCAACATAAACCGCGACCCCACGGGCAAAATGCGACTGCAAGTCTTTCCAAGCAATACGCGCGGTTTCCTTGTTCAGGCGTTCGTTTAGATCACTCTCTTCCGTCATGCTGGCACCACAAAAAAATGTAGGACGGCATTGTACCGGTTATTCAGAAAACCCTGAATGCGGAAAGCGCCTGAGTGTGGAAAGAAATAGCTTGAAAAGAAAAAGGGCCGAAAGAAAAACGAGCGCAAAAAAAAGCCCGCTCGAGCGAGCAGGCAGCTGTGCTAAGGCCAATATAGACAATTTAGCGTCAAACTAGGTCGATCACGACAAATCACGCAACGACTCATTCAATCTCTTCAACATCCGTGTTGAAGGTGCCTCCATGCCACTCCACAATAATGCCTCATGAAAATGCCGTCATGACGTCTCCGTCATCAATCCTTGTAAGCCATTCACTACTAACGCAGGGTTTTCCTCGCACACACGACGCACACTAACGACTACCGGTATATACCGAGCCTTCAACGGTATACATGCATCATGCGCTCGCTGGAAATGTGTAAAAACCATCACATACGCGGGATATCTACTTGATTTTGCGGAACGCCCTGCCTAGAGTCATTAGTACTTAATTCGTATTAGCGACACGTTTGCATGGATGGATGGCTGATGAGTACAAAGCCGAGGATCTGTCGCGCGGATACGCGACGAAAGAATTTTCGCATAATCTGTTATGCGCTTTTTGCTTGCCTCTCATACGGCCTGACCCAATCGGTTTTCGCCGCCGCACTGACACTCCAATCAGACACGCAAACATTAAGACCCTATAAAGTACTATCGAGTTTCTGTCAGCCTGCTGCCGAGGCAGCCACACTTTCCGATGTTGCTCTGCAAACGCAGCTATGGCCATGGCAACAAAGCCGCAAAGGAGAGCTACCTAATTTTGGCTTCACTGATGATGTCTGCTGGATAAAATTTGATGTCGTTAACGCCAGCCAAAACACTGACTGGTATACGTTGGTAAATTACCCACTTCTCGGCAATGTAGAATTTATTGCCTTTAACCCCGAAACGCCTGCTCGTCCAATCGCTCAATTTCACACTGGCAGCGATCATGAGTATTCTCAACGTCCCTATGATTTCACTGAATTTGTTTTCCCATTACAGTTAAAACAAAACAGCACAATTACGGTGCTCATTCGCGTTAGCGGCGCGTACAGCGTGCAAGTCCCGATTACGATTATTTCCCCATCCGCATTAACGAAAACGACTCAAACGACCGTATTAGTGCACGGATTTTTCTTCGGCGGCATGCTTGTCATGTTGTTTTATAATCTATTTCTGTATTTCTCTATAAAAGAAAAATCTTACCTTCTATACGTTTTTTGGACATTCACGATAACGCTCTTTCAAGCCATCCTTCACGGCTTCGCGCAACACTATTTATGGCCGGGGTCTACCTTCCTAAGCCAGTACGCGATGACGCTCTTGCTGCCCTTTGTCGTGATACTACCCCCTCTTTTCACGCGGCATTTTCTCGCCCTCGATGTTCGGGCCCCCAAACTAACGCGTGTGCTCGGCATACATATAAAAGTCGGCATTGCGCTGATCGTGCTATTGCCGTTTATCGATCGCCATCTCATGGTGCCTATAGAAGCTCTGGCGATTATCTTTATGGTGCTCACAGTCTTCTCCGTTGGCATCATACGAATGCGCGATGGCGACCCAGATGCCCGCTACTTCACTATCGCTTGGACATGCTTCTTGGCTGGAGCGGCAATCATGGCCGTCAGTAAGTATGGCCTATTACCTCGTAACGAATTTACCGAGAACCTCGTTCAAACGGGTACCTTCCTCGAAGTTATCCTGCTCTCTCTAGCCCTTGCTGATCGAATCAATCGCCTGAAAGAGGCGCACGCTATGTCAGTGCACGATCGTGCCCAAGCGGAAATGGACGCTTTTAAATCGAGTGCCCATAACCAAGCCAAGAGCGAATTCCTCGCCACGATGAGCCACGAGATCAGAACGCCAATGAACGGTGTGCTTGGCATGTCTGACTTGCTACGGCATACAAAACTAAATTCTCAACAGTCTCAATACGTCGACACTATTTACGAATCCACCCAGTCATTGCTCACCGTCATTAACGACATTCTTGACTACTCGCGTATCGAAGCGGGCAAACTAAAAATGGAGGACATCGAGGTCTCAGTGGAGCAAATGATCGATGATTGCACCGCGCTCTTTTCATTGCAGTCTATCGAAAAGAATCTACCGCTTTACACCTTCATCGATAGCCGCGTTCCGGGCACCATTCGAACAGACCCAAACCGCTTAAAACAAATCGTTAATAACTTGCTCAGCAACGCATTTAAATTCACAGAAAGTGGGCAAATATCCCTACATGTTTCAATGCGTAACGCCGCGCACGAATCTGGCAAGTGCGAGTTAATGTTCGAAGTTACTGACACTGGCATCGGGCTCGATAGCCAGCAACAAAACGACCTGTTTAAAGCCTTCAGTCAGCTAGATCGCCGCAGCACCAGACGCTTTGGCGGCTCAGGGCTCGGCCTCACCATTAGCCGTAGGTTAGCCGAAATGCTCGGCGGCGAAATTGGCGTCGACAGCTCACCGGCGCGCGGCGCCACTTTCTGGTTTACCGTTAAGGCAGGCGTTGAAAGCGCTTATTTGCCCCGCCCAGGATTAAAAGGTCAGCGCACACTGATACTCGATTCAGAGCAAAGTTACTGCCTGAGCATCACCCAAATGATGAACCGCTGGGGAATTGAAGCGCACTCAACTCGTACCATTGAAGGCGCCAACGCCCTATTGGATAAATTCAATCAGGCAGGCACTCCCTTCGGCGCGTTACTGGTCGAGCAGAAGATGGTGTCGTCTCTCGCTAAGCTCTCGCAACATTTTGATAACGACCAGCCGCCCAAAATACTCATTAGCCATGCGACCAGCGCAGAGCAAGCAAATGTTAATCTTGGTGAGTTCGTCATGGTTGAAAGCCCTGTACGAGCATTGCATCTACGCGATTCGCTAGAAAGCTTGCTCTGCGCAGAGCACGATCATCGCCCTGCTCGCAAAGCCGAGGACATTAGCCTAAACCTGCCACGCAACGTTCGTGTTCTGGTCGTAGAAGACAATCCTGTTAACCAACTCGTCATTGATAGCATTCTAAAGAGCGCCGATATAAAGGCCGTTTTAGCGCACAATGGTGCCGAAGCACTTCATGAATCAAACAAGCTAAGCAGCAGTTGGGATATTATCTTTATGGACTGCGAAATGCCGGTAATGGACGGCATCGAAGCTACCCATCGCATTCGCGGCATGGAAACCGAGCGAGGGCATAAGACAAGCTGGGTGATAGGCGTCTCTGCGCACGCGCAAGCAGACTATATTCAACGCGCTCGCAGTGCTGGAATGGATGATTACCTAACCAAGCCCGTTACCCGAGCCGACGTACTCGCCGCACTGCAACGCGCCGTGATCAGAAAACACGATAAGACAACTCAAGCCCCCACTGAATCGACGGTGATTCCGCTACGCGCTCCCAGAAGTGACGGGTAGTTGTGTCATAAGCCGAACACAGGAATTCAACAATTGCTTTGCGCGAACAGGCTTTCCTAGGAAATCGTCACATCCCGCCTGCAAACAACGACGTCGATCATCCGCCATCACATTCGCTGTCAATGCGAGTATCGGACCACGATAACTTCGCTCACGTAAAGCAGATGCTGCTTCGAATCCGTCCATAACCGGCATCTGCATATCTAACACGATGAGGTCGAATGGGTTTTCATTGACGCAACAATCCAACGCCTCTTTACCATTCTCCGCTTCACTCACTTCAAAGCCGGCACGATCCAGAATACGCATCACTAACAGCCTATTCACTTGATTGTCGTCCACGACAAGCACACGACCCGTTGCCTTAATCGCAGGCAACTTCAAACTTTTTTGCTCAACCGCTAACGCATCTTTGGGCAATACCAGAGCACTACCGCTCTCGACGCCAGCCTGTATCGTTAGGGTAAACGTGCTGCCTTGCCCAAGCGCGCTGGTTACGCCAATGTCACCCCCCAGCGAACGCGACAACTGCCGCGCAATGGCGAGCCCCAAACCCGAGCCGCCAAAACGGCGCGTGTGTGATTCGTCCACTTGCGAGAAAGGCTCAAAAACCAGCGGCAAAGCACTTACAGGAATACCTATGCCTGAGTCATAGACCTGCACGTGTAACCCCGCACGATCTCCTTCATGCCAGCTCACATTGACACTCACCCCGCCTTGATCAGTAAACTTGATCGCATTGCCAACGAGGTTGGTCAGAATTTGACGCAGCCTAAATGCATCGGTAACGATTTCCTTTGGCACGGACGATGAATATTGCAGCGTGAGAGCAATGTTTTTCTGTTTCGCTCGCAACATATGGCTGTTCAGAACATCTTTCATCAAACGCGGTAAATGGCAGACCTGCCGCTCTACCCGAATCTGTCCCGCTTCGATACGAGAGAGATCCAGCACATCGCTGATCAATGCCATCAAGGCATCACCGTTCTGCTGAATAATGCTCAAGTAACGGCTGCGCTCTTCTTCATTCACGACACTCAGCTCTAGAAGCTCGGTATAGCCGAGTATTGCCGTCATCGGAGTGCGGATTTCATGGCTCATATTGGCCAGAAATAAACTTTTCGCGCGATTCGCAGACTCGGCTCTCTCACTCGCTTGGGCCAACGACTGCTGCGCATCATTAATATGATCAATCATGGCATTAAAGTCGGTAGCCAGCTCAGCCAGCTCAGCCAGCTCATCGCCGCCATCGACACCCACACGCTGACTCAGATCCCCACCTTGGGCGATACCCCGCACCGCCTGATGCAACGCACCCAAGCGGCGAAACACCCGGCGCTGAACAAACACATAGAGCAACGTTGCGGTAATCAACGCAATCATCATGATGACGCCAGCGAGCGCTGAAATCAGTGGCGGGCCGCGCTTGAACACTTCACGCGACATCGACACTTCGCCCCGCAATGCGGGCCTCTGTAGGTAATCCATCACCGGAAAACTCGCGACAAGTGTCTCCCCGTCCATGCGTGTAATGCGCGTCTCGCGGTCAGATCCTGCCTCTGCCGGACGTAGCGTAAAGTCCAAACCCGTAATGCCAGAGAGCTCCATCGATAAGCGCTCGTCCAGCGCAATCGCAAATAACGCCGCCCCACAGTCCGCCACCGGATGCATCGCAAACACATAATATTGTCCGGCGATCGTCGTGACGCCCCAAACCGGGTAACAGGCGCGCTCAGAAAACACCTGATAAAGCTGGCTAACATCGCCGTCCTGCAGCTCCGGCTGACCTCGCAACCAGTCCACCTCACCGGATTCGGAAAAGATCACCACCTTATCGATACGTAAATTATCCGCGCTCTCTCCAGGCACCATCGGCACAACGTCAGAGCTGCCCGCCACCAACGTCTCAACGCGCTTCATTTCCGCCCAATCTCGCGTGCGCGCATAAAGCGTCGAGAAGGTCTGCAAAAAAGCACCCTCTACCCGCGCCAGCTCCCGATGTGCCGCCGCATCTTCGAAATCCAATACCGCAGGGGTTAAAATTTGGTACACCACCACAGTGCCAGCCAGCACCGCTGCAACGGCTGATGCGTAAAACACACCCAGTAGCTGTCTTTTCAATTTCATCTATAAACCCTATTAATCGACTGCACAGCGGGTGAAATCAGCAAGCGTGACCAGTATCATAGGCGGCCTGCATTCCAAGGGATACCGTCACACATGAGCACTCGTCCGCGCAAAATCCTGGTCACCAGCGCTTTGCCCTATGCCAATGGCCCGATACACCTCGGCCATCTGCTGGAATATATCCAGACCGATATCTGGGTCGCATTTCAAAAGCTCCGCAACGTCGACTGTATCTACGTCTGCGCCGACGATGCCCATGGCACCGCGATTATGCTCAAGGCTGAAGAAAACGGCCTAACCCCTGAACAACAAATCGCCAACGTCAAAGCTGAGCACGAACAAGACTTTGCCGCCTTCAATGTGCGCTTTGACCACTATTACAGCACCCACAGCGACGAAAACCGCGAGCTCTCCTCGCTTATCTTCGAGCGTAACAAAGCTGCAGGCTACATTATCGAGAAAGAGATCACGCAACTGTACGATCCCGACAAAGGGATGTTTCTGGCCGACCGATTCGTCCGTGGCAACTGTCCAAAATGCAAAAGTGAAGATCAATACGGTGATAACTGCGAAGTCTGTGGCGCCACCTACTCATCTGCTGACCTGATCAAACCCTACTCGGCGCTTAGCGGCGCAACGCCAATTGAAAAGCCTGTCACGCAGCTGTTTTTCGATCTGCCGCGTTTTGAAGAGATGCTGCGTAGCTGGACTCGCTCCGGTGCGCTGCAAAACGAGGTTGCCAACAAGCTGGCCGAATGGCTAGAAGGCGGACTACAGCCTTGGGACATCAGTCGCGAAGCGCCCTATTTTGGCTTTGAAATTCCCGGCTACCCCGGCAAATATTTCTATGTCTGGCTCGACGCCCCCATTGGCTACATGGCCAGCTTTAAAAAATACTGTGAAGGCAAAGATATTTCCTTTGACGATTACTGGGCCCGCGACAGCGAAGCCGAGCTGTACCACTTTATCGGTAAAGACATTATTAATTTCCACGGTCTGTTCTGGCCGGCGATGCTAGAAGGTGCTGGGCTGCGCAAGCCAACGGCGATTTACGCGCACGGCTTTGTCACCGTCAATGGTGCGAAAATGTCGAAGTCGCGCGGCACCTTCATAAAAGCCAGCTCATACCTCGAACATCTAGACCCAGAATATCTTCGCTACTATTTTGCCGCGAAGCTCACTAGCAAGGTCGATGATTTTGATTTGAATCTGGACGACTTCGTACAGCGAGTGAACTCCGACCTGGTCGGAAAAGTTGTGCAGATTGCCAGCCGCACGGCCAACTTCATCAACAAGCTGGGTGGCCGCACGAGCAGCGAACTCGACAACAGCTTATTAGTCAGCGAAGTTCAAAATGCCGCCAGCAACATTGCTGACCTGTATGAGGCACGGGAATTTGGTCGCGCCATGCGTGAAATCATGGCGCTCGCTGATCACGTCAATCAATACGTGCAAGCACGGGCACCTTGGTCCTTAAATAAGCAAGAAGGCAAACAGCAGGAAGTGTTAGAGGTCTGCACCACGGCCATCAACGCGTTCCGACTACTGGTACTGTATCTCAAGCCGGTATTGCCCGTGCTAGCCGAAAAAGCCGAAGCATTCCTGAACATCGAGCCGCTAACATGGGCCGACGCAAGCACCCTGCTCCTTGAGCATGAGGTGTGCGCCTTTACACCACTGATGCAGCGTATTGAAAGTGATCAGATTGCCGCCCTTATCGAATCGTCCAAAGACACCACGGCAGCAGCTGTGATGCAAAACGATGAGAATAAAAAGAGCGGAGACAAGCAAAACAACAGCGTGGACGAGCCTATTTCTATTGATGATTTTCTCAAAGTAAAACTGCGCGCCGCCCGCATTCAAAAAGCAGAACATGTAGAAGGCGCTGACAAACTTCTACAGCTCACTCTCGATGTTGGAAACGGTGAAACACGGAATGTATTTGCCGGCATCAAGAGCAAGTACAAGCCAGAAGACATCGAAGGCAAGATGGTCGTACTGGTGGCAAATCTTGCTCCGCGCAAAATGAAGTTTGGCATCTCAGAAGGAATGGTCCTTGCGGCAGGCCCAGGCGGCGACGATATCTTTCTGCTCAGCCCCGACGATGGCACAGAACCCGGCATGGAAATCCGTTAAGCATGGCGGCCCTGAGCCTCATCGCGGGGCCACGTGCGCGCGAGCACCTTTATCAACACGGCTTGCGCCAACAAGACATAGACGTCATGGTTGGCGCAAGCGGTGGACCGAAATGGTTTTCGTTGTACGGATTAGATCAGTATCTCTTTGCGGACTTTTTTCGCCAGCGGCAAGCCCCGCTACACCTGATTGGGTCGTCTGCCGGAGCTTGGCGCTTTGCCTGCTTTGCACAGCGCGATCCAATTGCGGCCTCACAGCGATTCGCCCGGGCTTACCGCGATATCACCTTTCCCGCTGGTGCGAATGTCAACCAAGTAACCGCCGCCTCTCGCAGCATTCTTGACACCGCTATCCCTAGCGCCAGCGAAGCGCAGGAAATACTAGACAACCCCACCATCAAACTGAATCTCATTGTAGCTCGCGCTCGCAAAGTGACGGGCAGCCGTCATCGCGGCTTACAAGCACTCTCCTTAGGGCTCGCCGCTGGCGCAAACGCTGTTCACCGCAGTACGCTTGGCGCTTTTTTTGAAAGAGTGTTATTTCACAGCGCCTCGGACAAGCCGCCGTTTTATGACATTAACGATCTGCCCACGCGCCGAGTGGCGCTCACACAAGACAATCTACGCGACGCTGTGATGGCGTCAGGCTCGATACCACTGGCCTTAAACGGCGTTGCCAATATTCACGGTGCGGGACCTGGCATGTATTACGACGGTGGGGTAACCGATTATCACTTCGACATTCCCTTTTCGGCTAAAGGGTTGGTGCTTTATCCCCATTTTTATTCAACCATTACGCCAGGCTGGTTCGATAAAGCCTTGAAATGGCGACGCGGTAGCCCAGCAAATTTTGATAACGTCATTATTCTCTGCCCGTCGCCAGAATGGGTTGCTTCGCTTCCCTTTGGAAAAATACCGGACCGTAAAGATTTTGTGCAACTCGATGACAAAACCCGTATTCAATACTGGGCAGAAACCATGAAGCGTTCATCTGAACTCGCTGACGAATTACATGAGCTCGTTCACGGTAATGAATTGCATCAAGCGCTGGCGCGGTAAATCAGCGCCGATATCGTCAACGTTATTTCTGTTCACCTTATTTTATTTTTGCATATCCCCTGCCTGCGCACGAAGCGCCGTCACACTTTGCCCCGCCACGCCCCAGTTATCCGTCTCTACCTCATCGATAATGACAAAGGTTGTCGCTGGGTTCTTGCCAAGTACATCTACTAAAAGCTGTGTTGCACCGGCGATCAGCGCCTGCTTTTGCTCTGCTGTTACACCTTCACGGGTGACGCGTATATTAACCATCGGCATGTATATCACTCCCTAGGGACGCAGCTTTGCGTCGGAAAAATAAACCTGAAGCCAACCACGCACCAAGACTCGTCAGCGCTAGTGCCATCATTTCTTGCGGGGACAAGGATTCACCCAACAACGGCACCGCAGCAAAACCGCTCAACACCGGCACTAACGCCATCAACGCACCCACCGCCGACGGTCCGATGCTGGCAACAGCGCGCAAGTACAGCAACATAGCGACCACTGTCGCAATCACGCCCTGATAGAAACCCTGCATAATGATGTCGGCCCAAGCAGCCTGCGCCAACTTAACGGGTAGGAATAAAAAATAGATCGGTAAAAATAAAATAGCCGATCCCACCCCCGTCGTGACCGCGCCGGTCATCGGCGGCACCTGCCAACGACGCGCTAACACCGTGTACAAAGCCCATGCCAAAACCGCCCCAAACAACCACAGATCACCCACAACACTGCCCGCACCGCCAATACTAGACAGCATCAGCACGCCACCAAGCGCGATTAAGCTCAACCCAACCATGCGTACTCGAACCGGCTTTTCCGCCAAAATAAGATAGCTAAACAACGCCGCACCAAACGGAATTAAGCCAGGCAACATCACCGACGCATGAACCGCCGAGGTATAACGGAAACCCTGATACACCATCAGGCAGTAACCGACACCACCGACCATTGCCAACGACAAACCGCGCCAGTTAAGCCATAGACGACCGCGCACAAACGGCAGCAACAACATGCCACCCACCAGAAAACGCAGCGCCATTACATCCAGTGCGCCCAACGAACTCTGCCCGCCTACACGGCTTACCAGAATAAAACCTGCCCAGCAGCTCACCGCCAATAAACCGGCGATGACGCCTTTGCGCTCCTCTATCGACATATCTCTCCCATCGTTCTCTCCTGCCCGCCTGACTATCGACAGACCATCGACAGACAACGCAAAACAACACCAATACGAGGCGCCTTAGCGCCTATTACATTGAGGCACAGTAGCGCCTATTACATTTCAGATAAAATGAATTATTATGATTCGGTGCATCGCTATTGGTGAATACTATGGATCTACGTGATTTAGCCTGCTTTGTCGCCGTCGCCGAGACAGGCTCTATTAAGGCCGCCAGTGTCAGGCTGAACCGAGTACAGTCGGGTATTTCCGTGCGCCTCAAGAACCTCGAAGAGACGCTCGGCGTGAGTCTGTTTGATCGCCACGGCAAGGGGCTTACTCTTAACGCCGCGGGCGAGCGCTTCTTGGATGCCGCCCGAGACTTGCTTAGCCGAGCAGAACAAGCGCGCCGACTCGCCGCGTCCGATAGCCCCTCCGGACGACTACGCCTCGGTAGCATGGAATGTACCGCCGCCGCGCACTTGCCAACGCTGCTGAGCCGATACCATAAGAAATACCCGCAGGTTCAACTTGAACTAATCACCATGCCATCTTGGGGCGCGATCAAGGCGGTCGAGCGTGGCGAGTTAGACGCGGCATTTGTGTCAGCCGATGCATACAGCAGCGCATTGGAATACCAAGCGTTTTATCAAGAAGAGTTAGTGCTAATCAGTGACAATCAGCAGGCCCCAATTACCTCGCCTCTCGATCTAGACAATCAAGCACTGCTGGTGTTCTCAAGAGGTTGCGCCTATCGCGCCCGCTTAGAGCAGTGGGCGCAACAATCTCGGCATAAGCCGTTACGGCAATTGGAACTGGGATCGTATCATGCGTTACTCAGTTGCGCCGCCGCCGGAACTGGCGTCGGCATCGTACCGCGATCTGTGCTGAAAATATTTCCCAATAAAAAGCTGCTTACCATTCACCCGCTAGCTGCGAACCTTGCCAACGACCAAACCTGTCTCACGTGGCAACCACAACGATTCAACAGCAATCTTGGCGCACTCATTGCTATGGCAAAAAACATTCATTAGCGTTTTCAATGAAAACCAGCTGTTAAACAAAGAACGCATACGCCATCAGAACTGCCAACTCACCCCGGCGCTCAACGACGTCGCTTCATCAACACTCAAATCAATACGACTGCCAATCGCGGCAGATTCCAGCGAAACATTCAGGTCGGTTTGCAGATACCGGCCGCGTATCTCTAACGCCAATGTCTCATTCAAGCGGTACTGGGCGCCCGCAGAAATACCATATATAAAGCGCGAGTCATCATCACCGCGCGCACCCAGCGCATAGCCGTCTGCAACATCAAAGGTCCCCAGCCCTACTGACGCACCGATAAATGGACGAATCGACTCGTGCGCCTGCAGGGGAAAAAAGCGCTCCCAACCCAAAACATATAAGCCCACATCGACCACGTTATCGGCCTCCACTGAGGTCAACTCAATCAATACGCGGCTGTTTCCTTTGAGCGTGCCAAAACCAATACCGATACCCAATCCTGTATCGGTTTTTAAATGGCTGTCACCGCGAAGTGCAGCATAGAGACCATACCCCGTCTCAGACACCGAAAGGTCCTGTTGCTGCGCCATCAGGCTCATAACAACCCCCGACTCCGCCCATGCAGCAGAAGCCCCTACGCCGACACCAACCGGCAACGCGCAAAAAATAATGCGTAATAACATTGATCGATAACGAATTTTCATTTTCACTCAACCCTGCCATACGATGATTTATGAGTGTAGAGAGTTTGCGTACAGAGGCATATCTTGCCATCAAGCTTATACGCATAACGCACATGCCATAAAAAGGACATAACCACTCAATGAACCAATGGTTTCTGTATATCATTCGCGCCGCCGATGACACCCTCTACACAGGCGTCACGACCGACGTCGCCCGTCGCTTTAGCGAACATGAGAAAGGTGGCCCGCAAGCAGCAAAATACCTGCGCCACCGACAACCACTCACACTGTGCTATCACACCGCGATTGGTGATCGCGCTCAAGCCCTACGCGCCGAATACCGCGTCAAAAAACTCAAAAGACAAGCCAAAGAAGCAATGATCGTACAACAACCCGACGAGCTCACACTGCTAGCCACCCTTGCTCTAACACAAGAATAAGTTAACCGACGGATACCGCCTCTTTATCGCTACCTCTGCGTCAGTGCGGCGCCAGCACTGCATCAAACACACCGCCGCTCTCGTCAGCCATTACGCCTTAGCAGACGGTCGCGCGGAAATATCAGCATACCAGCGGGCAATGTTGACCTGTTGCTCGCTAGGACGGATCTTGACGACCCGCGCAAAATCCAGCGCACACAACAGTGTAATATCGGCGATGGAAAAGGAATCGCCCGCCACATAAGCTGACGTCGCCAAACGTTCATCCAAAATGTCCAAATAGCTCACAGCTAGCGCGCCTGCCGCGTTACCGTAATCAGGGACCGGCGTCATTCGATCTTTAAAATATCCGGTACTATGCTGAAAACACATTCCCACCTGCAGCATAAAGTAGAATTCTACATTGCGTTGCCACATCTCGATCTGCGCTTTTTCCAACGCCCCCGTGCCCATCAACGGTATCTCAGGGTGTAGCTCTTCGAAATAACGGCAAATGGCAACTGTTTCACCAATACAAATGCCATCGTCCAGCTCTAGAAAAGGCACCTTGGTCGAAGGATTTTTTTTACGCTGCTCTTTCGTTAAATTTTCCCCAGCACCAATATCGAGTTGAACATATTCCATCTCGATGCCTTTCTCGGCCAGAAAAATACGAACACGGCGAGGGTTCGGGGCGGTACTCGCTTCGTAGATTTTCATATCACACCTTTATTATTCAATGAGCTTTAAAAACGGACACTGTAACGATGAGACCGACACAACACAGATGGTTGTCATCAAAAATCGTTACAACGACTCAGTGCTGCATTAACTTGCCACACTGATGCTTCTCTTAGATAAGACTACAGCCTCAAAGACTGAACACTAGTTCGATACGAGCCAATGGCCTAACGCCGACGCCACTGTTGCATCTAGCTCCTCATCAGAGCCATGAATTTGTCCGTCGAGAATAAGGTGGCTAAAGCCATGTACGACCGCCCACGCGGCGTTAACTGCGCCAGATATATCACCCGAGTCTTCCGGCACCCCTAACGTCGCAGCCACGGCTGTGGTTAATCCCGCAAACGCCTGGCGAGACTCATGCTCAAGCTCTTCGCTACGGTGCTCAACAATAAAACGACCAAACATCAGCCGAAATAGCGCCGGGTTGTTCCGAGCAAAACGCACATAGGCACAACCGCTAGCCAAAAACTTTTCTGCCACATTACCCCGTGTTACGCCCCATGCGCTCGCCTGTGACGCCGTGAACTGCCTCATCCCCTCCGCGGCTAACCCCATCAACAAAACGTCTTTGCTGGAGAAATGCCGGTATACCGCATTGGCTGTCACCCCGACGCGGCGTGCCAATTCTCGCAAACTAAACTGCGATTCACCTTTTTCCTCCAGCAGCGCCAAACCGTGCTCCAACAGAGCTTCGCGTAAGTTGCCGTGGTGATATCCGGACCGCTCATCGGCAACCGACTTTCTCGATGTTGACATTGTGTACATTCGCTCGGATTATGATGTTCACATCATATACATTAACGCCTAGTAATGCATATTCGCCGATCGCCGCGTTTTACGCTGCGACGACCGCTTCCATTACGACCCAAAGATCAATATTCAGGAACCACCACCAAGGAACCGCACCATGATCGCCACCAAGATGATAGAAAGCGCAGCTCTGTGGGTTTCACGTCAAGCACAAAAAAGGGCGCCCCAAGGAGACGGGCAAAATCAATTCCTTGAAGGCTCTTTCGCCCCCGTGAACCAGGAAAGCACGTTTACGCGCTTAGAGGTTACCGGGCAAATCCCCACTGAACTTGACGGAATATTGGCGCGCATCGGCCCAAATCCCATCACCCCTCCTAACCCGTCCACTTACCACTGGTTTGTCGGCGATGGCATGGTTCACGGCCTGCGCCTACTGAACGGCGAAGCAGTTTGGTACCGCAACCGCTGGGTCGGTACCGACAAAGCGAACAAAAAACTCGAGCGACCCCGCGCGGATGGCAAACGCCACGGCATTGTCGATACTGTAAACACTAATATTATTGGGCATGCTGGCAGTCTCTGGGCGTTGGTCGAAGCCGGCGCATTGCCCGTTCAGCTCGACACCAATCTCGACACCGTGAAGCACAGCTTGTTTCACAGTGACCGCGCAGCAGCCTTTACTGCCCACCCGCATAAAGATCCAATCAGCGGAGATTTGCACTCGATCTGCTATAACGCCCTGCAACGCAATCGCATTCACTATCAAGTCATCAATGCAAAAGGTGAACTCATTCGACGTGTGCCAATTTCGGTCAAACATGGGCCGATGATTCACGATTGCGCGCTCACCGCCAGCAAGGCAATTATTCTTGATCTACCGGTTACCTTTTCCTTTAAAGCGGTCTTCAAAGGCGCAACCTTTCCGTATCAGTGGAACAAACGACATAGCGCCAGAGTGGGCGTGTTACCACGACACGACTCATTTCCTGACAACTCTTCATCGCATAAAAATAGCGAAGACTGCAACGAAAACGAGGTGCGCTGGTATGCGGTTGAGCCCTGCTATGTATTCCATACGGGTAACGCTTTTGATCTCGACGATGGCAGCATCGTGATGGATGTGGTCGTGCATGAGCGTATGTTCGACCAATCAATCCAAGGACCAGAGGGCAATAAAATTACACTAGAACGATGGACGCTTCCTGCGAATGGTACAAATGTTGAGCGAAAGATTTTGTCGGATCGCGCACAAGAATTTCCACGCTTTGACGAAAGGCTAGCCACAAAAGATTATCGCTATCTGTATACCGTCGGCGCGGATGTCAGCGCGCCGGACAGCCCACAACCCTTAATACGTCACGACCTGCAAAGCGGCGATGTAGTGGAACACTGGTACGGCGACAGCAAGGTCACCGGAGAGGTGGTGTTTGTACCGCGCAACGCTAATAGCGCCGAAGACGATGGCTGGTTATTGTCTTATGTTTATGACCTTGCCGACGACAGCAGTGAAGTGGTGATTCTCGATGCAACCAATCCCAGCGCTGAACCACTCGCTGTGATCAAAATTCCGGTCCGTGTACCGATGGGATTTCACGGCAACTGGATTGCGGCCGACGCCTAGCAGGAGCCGCTTTCAAGCGATAAGGTTTTTGCTTTTGGTCGAGCGCCATTCGCTTGCAAGCAAGCTCCTACAAAAACATCGAACCACACTGACCTTGTGGGAGCTTGCTTGCAGGCGATAGGTTTTGATTTTGATCACACACTAATCGACGATAAAGAAGCTTACTTTCAAGAAAATTCTTTGCCGGAAAATTAGTGATAACGATCAGGCGGTTCATCATTCGCCGAACGATCTGGCGGGCGCTCAGGTTCACGATGTGGCGGCAAATTCACTGCCGCCACTCGATTGCCTAGCGTAATGGTATCGCCGACGTAACGCTCGCCGCCGGTCACGGTAAATTCAAACACCCAGCGGCGCCAAAAACACAAATTGCCTTGGCTATCACGCTTAAACCATACCGCCCGCAACGCCACGGACTCGTCAAGAAAGAGTAATCCTTCGCGCTGGCAGTAATTGCGTGTCACTTGCAACGCGACCTGACGAACGCCTTGCGTGCGCCAAAAGTGCAGCGCCACTAAGACCACCAACGCCAGCCAAAACAGTTCGCCTAAACTGAACACATTACTGCACTCATCGGCGAGAGGCGTAAGCCAGTTAAGTTAGAAAATGGCATCGAGTGCTTTTTCCAGGCGCGCCACCGCACCGTCAATATCATGCAACTTGTCCAGCCCGAATAAACCAATACGGAAGGTACGGTAATCGGCAGACTCATCGCACTTTAACGGAACCCCCGCTGCTGCCTGTACACCCTGTGCGACAAACTTTTTACCGCTATGGATATCCGCATCATTGGTATAACAAACGACAACACCTGGCGCCTCAAAACCTGGAGCAGCAACACTCTGGATGCCCTTGTCGGCAAACATCTGTCGTACACGACGACCTAATTCAAGCTGCTCTTCACGGACCTTATCGAAACCATAAGCCTGCGTTTCTTTCATAGTGGCGTGAAACTGAATCAAGGCATCCGTCGGCATGGTGGCATGATACGCGTGACCGCCGTTTTCATAGGCCTGCATGATGTTCAGCCATTTCAATAAATCACACGCAAAACTCGTGCTGTGCGTTTGGGCAATACGCTCAAGTGCGGTATCGCCAAGCATCACTAGGGCGCTACAAGGCGACGCACTCCACCCCTTTTGTGGAGCGCTAATGAGGATGTCGACACCGACATCTTTCATATCAATCCATAACGTACCCGAGGCGATACAATCGAGCACAAACATACCGCCCACTTCATGCACTGCTGCGGCTACCGCGCGAAGATAATCGTCCGGTAACAAAATGCCTGATGCCGTTTCAACGTGTGGGGCAAACACCAAATCAGGTTTTTCACGACGAATCGCCTCAACCACCTCGGCAATCGGCACGGGCTGCCATGCTGACGTCACCTCGTCTGATTGCGGACGCGCTTTTAAGACGACTTCTTCCGAGGCAATACCACCCATTTCGAAAATCTGGCTCCAGCGAAAGCTAAAAAAGCCATTACGAATCACCAAACATTTCTTGTTCGTCGCAAACTGACGAGCAACCGATTCCATGCCATAGGTGCCGCCACCGGGCACCACAACCACTGCGCTCGCGTTGTAGACCGATTTCAGTGTGTCGGATATATCACGCATCACCTGCTGGAACTGCTGCGACATGTGATTCACGGAGCGATCAGTAAACACGACTGAGAATTCGAGCAATCCATCAGGATCGACAGCAGGGAATTGGGTAGACACAGGGAACCTCCAAGTTGCGGTGTTGCGCGAAAAAATCGAATACGGATAGGTCATCAGGCAGAGACATTAGCGATCATTGCCAGAACGGCGCCTAGCTTCCCATACTTCAGCGGCTTGATAAACGCCATATCGGCCGTATCGCCCCATTTACCTGAACGATTGCATGTTTTAACCGACATCTTCTTGCCTTTCGCAGCGTGCCGTTTGTACAGTGAAGCGAATGATTATAAGGAACACCCACTTTTCAAATGCCGCAGCTGGATAGCACCACTCTTATCGGCACTCTTGCCAGTATTGGCACCACAGCTCGAGCCTCTAACGCCCAGCGCGCGCCGTTCATTGCCAGCCGTCTCCGCGCCACGGCGCAGGCCTGCCTGCTACTGGCCGCCAGTCTCACCGTCTATCCACAGGCCGCTTATGCTCAAGATGCTGATCCTCAGCACCCCGACTTTCAGGTCACAGAACATCAAGACTCCGGTACGCTAGCTCCTGACACCGCAACAAACAACGATACTGCACTCACCGAACCAGAATCCTGCCAAATCCTGTATAGCGCCGGCAGCCCAGCTTTGTTCGACTTTGTCGGCACCCGCGGCAGGGTAAGCTTTGCCGATTATGCCGGTTACACCATCGGCAACATCCACTATCACGTGCTACCCATTTTTAACGAAAACGACCCCGACGAAAACAATTGGCTATTTCGCTCGGCCAACTGGCTTCACATTGATACGAAAGAAAAAACCATCGCCAAACAGATGATTATCGCCACCGGCGAACCACTAGAACCGTTAACCCTGAATGAAAACGAACGGATCTTGCGCGCCAACGATTACCTGATCGACGCAATGATTCTTCCGCAGAAAATCTGCGGGCGCCGCCTCGATTTATTAGTCGTGGTCAGGGATATTTGGACATTTTCTCCCACCGCATCAGCCTCTCGCGGCGGAGGAGACGACAGCAGTGGTGCGGGCCTATCGGAGAAAAACCTGTTCGGCAGCGGCCAGCGCGTATCAATTGGCTACTTTCAAGATAGCGAGCGTAACGGCACCACTGTCAGCTATCGCAACCCATTGTTGCCCCACCGACTAAGCTTACGGCTAGGCGCTTCGGACACTTCAGACGGCGAGGGCTATCTCGGCAGCCTTACTAAACCCTTCTATGAACTCAACAGCACTTGGTCTGCCGGTGTCAGCGTCGCGCACGAATCGCTGGCGCAAACCATTGAGCGGAACGACATTGTGATCAACAAATATCAACAAACCAGCGATGCCGCCGAAGTGTTCTTTGGTTGGTCCGCGGGGCGCCGCAACAATGTGGTTAACCGCTGGTCTGTGGGCATTACCAACGCTACCGATGTGTTTGAACGCTTACCCAACGACACCACATCATTACCCGCCGATGAGCAACTGACCTATCCGTGGGTGGAATGGTCTTACCAGCAAGACAAGTACAAAACGGAAGACAATATCAACCGTTCCCACCAGCAAGAAGATATTCAACTGGGACTCAGCAACAGCATCCGCCTAGGCTACGCCAACGAACGCTTTGGTAGCGACTCGGAAGCCGTGGTTTTCTCTACTTATACCGGCTACGCGCGCTACTTGTCCCGCCGTAACCTTGTACGCGGTGCGATATCAACCAATGGTCAGCGCGACAATAACACCGTGAAGAACACTTTTTTTAGCACCGCAATGGACCACTTCTATTTTATCAACGACAAAAACAGGTGGTACACGCGCGTCGCTTTTACGGGCGCCCGCAACATTCGTCAAGATGAGCAGCTCTCCATCGGCGGCAACGACAATCTGCGCGGCTACCCAAACGATTACCAGCGCGGCAACCGTCGCTGGGTTGCCTCCATTGAGCGCCGTCGATTCTCCAATTGGCACCTATTCAATCTGGCCTACGTTGGCGCTGCCGCCTATATCGATGCCGGCAAAGTCTGGGACACCGAAACGCCGAATGCTGCCAATACCGATACCCTCGCTGACCTCGGCTTCGGCATACGCCTCAGCCCATCCAAATTCCGCATCGAGAAGGTCATGCACATCGATATTGCCGCACCATTGGTAAATAGAGACGAGGTCGATGACTACCAATTGATTGTCACCGGCCGCGTCGACTTCTAATCGCGGCCAAACCGACCGATTCGCCGAACCGATATACACATCCCGTCCGCCGCATGCCTTCTTACTGCCCCCGCAATCACCTATACTAACCCCCTCTGAGAAAAGCCAAGCGCCTGATACTCAACGCTATTCTGTTGATTAAACGTCAATAATCGAAAGGTGAATCCCGCGGCATGTCCGAATACGTTCTCATACTGATCAGCGCCGTGCTGGTTAATAACTTTGTACTGGTCCAGTTCCTTGGCCTATGCCCCTTTATGGGCGTCTCGAATAAAGTTGAGACCGCCATGGGCATGTCCTTGGCGACGACCTTCGTACTGACACTCTCGTCAGTACTGTCTTATCTCACTTGGGCATATCTATTGGTCCCCTTTGGGCTGGAATATCTGCGCACCATTTCCTTTATTTTGGTGATTGCGGTTTCCGTTCAGTTCACGGAAATGTTCGTGAAAAAATCAAGCCCACTGCTCTATCGCGTACTCGGCGTTTTCTTGCCACTGATTACCTCGAACTGCGCCGTGCTCGGCGTTGCGCTATTGAACGTACGCAAAGAAGAAACAACGTTTCTATCCTCCCTCACTTACGGTTTCGGTGCCGCGCTTGGCTTCTCACTGGTGCTGGTTTTGTTTGCCGCCATGCGTGAACGCATTGCCGTCGCCGATGTACCCGAAGCATTTCGCGGGCCAAGCATTGGCCTCATTACGGCCGGACTAATGTCGCTGGCATTTATGGGCTTTTCAGGCCTGATTAAACTATGACGACCATACTCATTGCCGTTGCCGCCCTGTTGCTGCTCGCCGCTGTATTTGGCGCCCTGCTCGGCTTTGCGTCGGAGAAATTTAAAGTCGAAGGCGATCCCATCGTCGAACAGATCGACGCCTTGCTGCCACAAACTCAATGCGGCCAATGCGGCCATCCTGGCTGCTTACCCTACGCCGAAGCCATCGCTAACGGCGAAGATCACAACAAGTGCCCGCCGGGCGGCGAACAGACCGTCATCGATTTGTCCGAACTCTTAGGCCGTGAAGTATTAACACTAGATGCGGATGAAGACGCTGATGTCGGCATCAAAAAAGTGGCCTATATTCGCGAAGACGAATGCATCGGTTGCACCAAATGCATTCAGGCTTGCCCAGTAGACGCCATTCTCGGCGCGGCGAAATTAATGCATACCGTGATCACCGACGAGTGCACCGGTTGCGATTTGTGTGTTGAACCCTGCCCTGTCGATTGCATCGATATGCTTGAAGTCAAACCCACTCTCGGCACGTGGACGTGGCACAAACCGGAAGGCATCGGTTTACGCTCCGACACATCTGTTCCAGTAAATGTTATTCCGGTGGTGAACCTATGAATTCGCCACTGACAATTAAATCGCCTCTCGCGAAATCAGCCAAATCGGCAAAAAACAGCCGCCCTATCTTTGATTTTCATGGCGGCATTCATCCGCCAGAAAACAAAGTGCAATCCAACAGCACTCCGATACAAACGCTAGCGTTACCGCCGCTACTGATTTTGCCGCTTAATATGCATATTGGCGCGCCGGCAAAACCGATCGTGAATATCGGTGATCGAGTGTTAAAAGGCCAGAAGCTTGCAGATGCTAATGGCGTGGTCAGCGTGCCGGTGCATGCACCGACGTCTGGTACTATTACCGCAATCGGTCCGCGTGCGGTACAGCATCCGTCCGGTTTGGATGCACCCTGTATTGTTTTACAGCCCGACGGCGAAGACCGTTGGACCGAACGACACCCTATTCATAATTGGCGCGAATGCTCACCCTCAACGCTGATTACCCGCATTCGTGAAGCAGGCGTTGCGGGAATGGGTGGCGCCGGGTTCCCTAGCGCCGTCAAAGTTAATTTAAAGCAAGGTACGCAAATTCAGCAGCTGGTGCTTAACGCGGTCGAATGCGAACCCTATATCACCGCCGATGATTTATTGATGCGTGAACGCGCCGACGACATTGTCCGCGGCATTCATATTTTGCAGCACCTGATTAAGCCGCACGAAACCTTAATTGGCATTGAAGATAACAAACCTTTGGCGATTGCCGCTATGCGCGCCGCCATTGAGAACGCCGAAAAGAACAACGGCGGCTCAATCGAGGTGGTGGTTGTACCCACCAAGTATCCATCCGGTGGCGAAAAACAATTAATCCAATTACTGACCGGCAAAGAAGTACCTAGCAGCGGCATTCCGGCGCAAGTCGGCGTGGTCTGTCAGAACATCGGCACCGCGCTCGCTATGTATCGCGCCATTGCCTTTGGCGAGCCACTGATTTCTCGTATCACCACTATTACCGGCGACGCCGTTAAACAACCGGGCAATGTCGAAGTATTGATCGGCACGCCGGTCAGCCATCTGCTTAACCATGCGGGCGTCAGCGATGACAAACTCGGCCGCCTGATTATGGGTGGCCCAATGATGGGCTTCACCTTGCACGCGCTGGATATTCCTGTTGTGAAAACCAGCAACTGTGTTATCGCCGCAAGCAAAGAAGAATTACCCGAACCTGCCACCGAGCAACCGTGTATTCGCTGTGGCAGCTGCGCCGAAGTTTGCCCTGCTGATTTACTGCCGCAGCAACTTTATTGGTACAGCAAAACATCAGATCTTGAACGAGCACAACAATACAATTTGATGGACTGCATCGAGTGCGGCGCCTGCGCATACGTTTGCCCCAGTAATATTCCGTTGGTGCAGTATTATCGTTTTGCCAAAGGCGAAGTCCGTCATCAAGTGGCGGAACAAAACAAAGCCGATAAAGCACGCGAACGTTTTGAGGCACGCCAAGCCCGCATCGATAAAGAACTTGCTGAGAAAGAAGCACGCCGCCAAGCCCGTCTTGAAGCGAGTCGGCAAAAAGCCCTTGGCCAAGTGGACGCAAAAGCAGACGCTAGCAACAACATCGACATAAAGGCCATTAAGGCCGCCTCGCTTGCAGCATCTTCTGCCTATAAAGCTGCAGTCAAAGCGCTTAAAACCGCACAAGCAGAAGAAGCCGATGCCAGCGAAGTCGCCGCGCTGTCCGCACAAGTGGACCAGCTCAAAGCCGCAGCCGATCAAGCCAAGGCGGCGGTACGCGACGCAGCCTCTGCGCCGACCAGTTCGTCAGGCGGGGCTTCAGACACGGCCGCAGCAACGCAATCCGACATCCACATGAAGGCGCTAAAATCTGCCGCGCTGGAAGCATCATCCGCGTACAAGACCGCCGTCAAAGCAATGAAAACCGCCGAAGAAAACGGCGACGGGAATGTTGCCGAACTGCGTGCACATGCTGACACCTTAAAATCCACCGCAGACGCTGCGAAAGCTGCCGTGCGTGACGCCAACACTGGCACCGCTATGCCAGCACCTACTTCGACGATCGATCCAGTCGAGACGTTGAAGAAAGCAGTATTGGATGCCTCGTCAGCCTACAAGGCCGCAGTCAAATCGGTGAAAGAAGCAGAGCTGAGCGACGCCGACAATCTTGCCGAACTGCGCAGCGAAGCAGACGTCTTGAAACGTAAAGCAGACCAGCTAAAAGTCGATCTGCGTGACGCCAAAGCGGCAGCGCCTAACGTCGTGAAAGAAAGCACAACAACGGAAGCCGCAACGGCTACACAAGAGCACGCTCCAAACACGGCAGATCCTATTGCAGAGCGTGCCGCGAAAATGAAAGCACTAAAAACCGCCTACAACAGCGCCAACAAAATTTGGAAAGAAGCCAACGCCGCTCTCGAGCGCGGCATTCGTGAAGGCGCAGAAAACATCGACGAACGTCGCGCCAAAGTTGATTTACTCAAAGCCCGCGCAGAAGGCACACGAGCCGAATTAAATGAACTGGTCGATCAGGCCAAGGCCGGTATTCGTGCCAGCGGCAGCGATCTAAAATCGTTAAAGCTCGAAGCCGCCCGCGCCGAAAGCGCGCTGGGCAGTAAAATAAAAGAATTGGAAGAGGCCAAGAAGAGCGCCGACGAAGAGCGTATCAACGTGCTCTATCAAGAGCGCGACATGCTCAAACGCGAAGCCGAGTTAGCCGCCAACGCGTTAAAGTCTGCGGTTGATGAACAGGGGTTAAGCGACGTATGAGCTTTTACCCCGCAGACAAAACCACTTTTGCGACAACGCGCATCACGGAATTTTTTCTATGGCTTTAATCACCGTTTCGTCGCCGCACACCACTCGCAAGGGCAATCACACTGGCGCCTTTATGCGCCAAGTACTTTACGCAACGCTGCCGGGCATAGCCGTGCTCACGTGGCTGTTCGGCTATGGCACGCTCATCAACCTGAGCTTTGCCGTCATCGTTGCGCTGCTCACCGAAGCGCTAGTACTGAAAATACGTGGCCGGGATATTCGCTTCTACCTGAGTGATTACAGCGCCGTTATTACGGCGGTATTACTCGCCATCGCCATACCGCCGACCTCCCCTTGGTGGCTAACACTGGTTGGCGTGACCTTCGCTATCGTCATCGCCAAACAGCTTTACGGCGGCTTGGGTATGAATCCGTTTAACCCCGCCATGGTCGGTTATGTGCTACTACTGATTTCATTTCCCGCGGAAATGACTCGCTGGGTTGCCCCCAATGAAGCGCACTCTTTCAGCACATCATTGCAATTATTTTTCGGCCATATTGGCGATGTCGATGCGCTGACCGGCGCCACACCATTAGACACATGGCGTACGTGGGCGGGCAACGCGGAACAACTGGCAAGCCACCCAATTTTGCACGGCAATGTTGCCGGCATGGGCTGGGAATGGGTCAACCTCGCCTTCTTGCTCGGCGGTCTGTATTTAATCGCTCGCGGCATTATTACCTGGCACATTCCGGCCGGTGTTTTAGCGGGCGTACTCGCAATGGCGCTGCCATTTTGGCTTATCGATGATATCCGTTACGGCGACCCGCTCTTTCACCTGTTCAGCGGCGCGACCATGCTCGGCGCATTCTTTATCGCCACCGACCCAGTAAGCGCCGCAACAAGCCGCAACGGTCGTCTTATTTTTGGATTCCTGATTGGCGTGCTCGTATGGGTTATCCGCACCTTCGGCGGCTACCCCGACGCCATGGCCTTCGCTGTGTTGTTACTCAATTTGTCGGCGCCGACCATCGATTACTACACTCAGCCGCGCACCTACGGCCACAAAGCGGCGAAGCGAGGTGCACGCAAATGATGTTGCAATCGATCTCCAAGAACGCCGTCATTCTCGGCCTCTTCGCCATTGCCACGGCGGCCACGCTAGCACTGACGAATGAAGGCACGCTGCAACGTATTCAGTGCAACAAACAGCATGCCTTGGAATCATCACTACTCGAAGTCATGCCGAAAGCGCTATTTGATAACGCCTTATTACAAGACGTGATTGTCGTCGAAGACCCTAGCCTCGCGCGCAAGCCGCAACACCTGTATCGCGCCAGACTCAACGACAAGCCTGCCGGCGTCGTCATTGAAGCGAGCGCACCCGACGGTTATGGTGGCGCGATTAGTTTGCTGGTTGGCATTGATGCAAGCGGAGACATTACCGGCGTAAGGGTCGTGCCACCGCACAACGAAACACCCGGCCTAGGTGACAAGGTAGAACTGAAAAAATCCCCTTGGGTCCTCAGCTTTAATGGCAAGTCACTCGACAACACGCCAAAGGAAAGCTGGGCAGTGAAAAAAGATGGCGGCGCTTTCGATAGCTTCACCGGTGCAACGATTACCCCCCGCGCCGTTGTTGCCCAAGTACAGCGCGCATTAAGCTACTATCAAGCGAACGCAGACACGCTGTATGCCATGCCAACACAAACAGCAACCGACACGGAGAGCTGTGATGGCTGATCTCAAGAAAATTGTTGTCGACGGACTCTGGAGCAACAACCCAGCCACCGTTCAGATTCTCGGACTGTGTCCGTTGCTCGCCGTGTCTGGCACCGTGGTTAACGCACTTGGGTTAGGCCTCGCCACCATGGCCGTACTGGCCGGGTCAAACGCCTGCGTCTCGATTATTCGCCACTACGTGACCGATGCGATTCGTCTGCCTGCCTTTGTCATGATTATTGCCGCACTGGTTACCGTCATCGAAATGTTGATGCAGGCTTACACTTTTGAGCTATATGAAATACTCGGCATTTTTATTCCGCTGATCGTCACCAACTGCGTCGTCCTCGGTCGCGCCGACGCCTTTGCTTCCAAGAACCCCGTTCTGCCCGCCTTTATCGACGGCGCCATGATGGGCCTCGGCTTTTTGGTGATTCTCTTATTGCTCGGCGCACTGCGCGAAGTGATCGGCCAAGGCACCCTGTTTACCAATATGCAGCTGCTGTTCGGCCCAAGCGCATCAGGCTGGCAGATCAACCTCTTCGAAAACTACCGCGGCTTCCTGTTTGCGGTACTGCCGCCCGGCGCCTTTGTCGGTCTCGGTTTAATTATTGCCGGCAAAAACGTGATTGATAAACGCCTAAAACAAGCACAAAAGCGCAAACAAGACGCCGAACCGAAAACCAGCCGTCGAGTTCGTACCACTGGACAGGTTGCTTAGGATCACTCAACTCTCGACGACGACTCATTAAAGGCTCAGCCATGTCAGCACGAGTAATCACCGCAATAGCATTCAAAGTATTTGCACTCTATTTTTTCGTGCAAGTCGTCATGCAAATACCAAACATATGGTCAATATATGGAACGCTTGGCCTAGGGGAAAGCTCTGAAACAATGATGGCTTTTGCCCCCTATCTGGCTGCGGGCGCTTTCACTTTTATCGGTTTCTTGATGGTTTTTGTGATCTACGCGCTTGGATCTTCCGTTCTGAAAGACATCCCAGATACTGCCCCCTCTTCCGAAGCGACTAAACTAGAAGCTGTTTTGTTTCAATTACTCGGCGTCTATTTCGTTGTTACCTCTCTGACTTACCTGCCTCACAACATCATCATATCCTCATTCGGAAACATGTATGAACATGGCAGCCCGTCGTTAATAGCACTGCGCTTCACTACCGCAATCATCTTTATAAAATTGGTATTCGGCATGGCCCTAATCGTTAAAGCGCCAGCGTGGCAAGCATTCTTTTATAGGCTACGAACAATCGGCACGCAGACAGACAAGAAAACAAGCCAAAGCGACGTATAATTGAACACTCGCTCTTGGCATTTAGCTTAAGCAATAGGATACATATGGATGCGTTAACCGAAGGCTACAACGATCACTACAGCGACGACGCCCCACAACGTGAAGAGGTGGACGCCTTAACAGGTTTAGTCGTACTGGAGTTCGGTGCACCTTGGTGCGGACACTGCCAACGCGCCGCGCCCTTCGTGCAGAGTGCATTCAACGATCAAGCCGCGCCTGTTCCGCATATCAAAATCTACGACGGCAAAGGCAAACGCTTAGGTCGCAGCTACGCCGTCAAACTATGGCCAACGCTAATTTTTCTGCTGGATGGTGTGGAAATTGACCGCGTGGTACGCCCCACCAGCACCACCTCTCTCGTTAACATCCTTCAACGATACACCTAATCTTTTCGAAAACAGTGTTCTTTACCGTGCACACCGTTTGATCTGCTTGGGCATCCTTCTACCGGTACTGACTCAGAAAAAACGGCGCGCTTAAATCACGGCTAGATCACCCCAACCCAATCAAACTCCCCAACGACACCCGCGCAAAAACCAACTGCATCGCCGCCCCACCAATAAAGATCGCGTAGAGCAACTTCACCCCACCAGCAGAAATCGATTTGCCCTGATTTTTCCGTGCGCGTACAAACCACGCGGTACAGGCCACACCAAGAAGTGCTTCGAACAACAATGCCAGCTCTGGAATAGTGTTATACAAACCCAGCCCAATCAGCTGTGAGTCAGCGCCGTAAACATAATGCTTAAAGCCGCCCAACAGGTCGCTGGCCTCGTGCACTAATACCAACGCAGCGCACCATAACGCCACGGGTGTGGAGCGTGTTAACGCCAACGCAATAATCGCCATCAGTACCGACCAGCCCAATACCGGCAATAAATCATGGCTCCACGGCATATCGACTTGCAGGTTCAACAAGCTCGCGTCTAAGAAGCCGCCGGGGTGTGGCACTTCCAATCCAAACAATGCCAACGTCAGCCAAATGGCGTCCAAAAAAATGGCCGCAAACAAAAATAGCCAAAGCGGTGCTTTAGGGTATTTCTGATGCGGAATCAGTGCTGTCGCGTAATGTCCGATAATCATTCGCCGCTCTCCCGCTTCACCGCCCAATGAACCAGCCAAAATAGGCCAACAAACATACCAATCAAAAATAGAATCAATGACGACATAGCACCCTCCAGTTTATCCATCTTATATTTTTGTTCACACAAACGAACAATTTCACATTATCCAGCAGCCTGTTCACGACTAAACACACGATCAAAAAAGACCAGCACTCGCTGCCAGCTGTCTTCTGATGCGTCTTCGTCATACTTAGAGCGCAGTGGCGAATAGTCACCGAGTTCTTTAAAAATAAAAGTGTCGTGATTATTCATATAGGAGTGACCGACATCAGGATAAGTCTTCACATCATGCTCGACACCCAATGCTTCTAGGTGCTTCTGCAAACGCTTGCCGTGCTGGCCATAGACCATGTCGGTTTCGCCCCAGCCGCCAACCACAGGACAAATGCCCGCCAACGTCTTAGCCTTACTCGGCACCCCGCCGTAGAACGGCGCAACCACACTAATCGGCGCTTGCGCGGCATAGAGCATGGCGAAACGCCCCCCCATGCAAAACCCCATCATGCCGACGCGCTGTACCGACGTCTGCTCAAGCAGCCACAACCGCGCCGCTTCCAGCATGCTAAAGGCGTGCCCTTTGCCTCGCTCATGGGCGGTCAGTGTTTTCACCACACACATGGGCTTACTGCCAGATTGATCATATAAATCCGGCACCAGCGTGGGATAACCCTCCGCGGCAAGACGTTCGCCAATACGCTGAATATCCGGCGTATAGCCAAAGATGTCGTGGATCGCGATGACGCCCGCCTTATTACTATTAGGTACGTCAGGCTCAATCAGCAATGCCCGCATGTCACGACCACCGCTGACTGGAATAAACACTTCCGTTGTCTTGCTCATTAACCTCTCCAAACCTTGCGGGAGCCTCTGAATCACTCCTCAAATTGACTCGATCATAACGCGCAAAAGCTAGCGCCGCACAGGACATGATTTGCACGGATTAGATTGTCCCTGTTGGCATTCCCCCCCGCAGACTCTCTATAATCAACCTTCATTTACTAATGATAGATGCAATGAATAAGCAAAAACGCACTGAAATCTTTGCGCGCTTGAAAGCGCAACGCCCGCACCCCGAGACGGAGCTGAAATACTCCAGCCCGTTCGAGCTGCTCGTTGCCGTGACGTTGTCTGCGCAAGCAACCGACGTCGGCGTCAATAAAGCGACAGATAAACTCTTTCCCGTCGCCAATACACCCGAAGCGATTTATGCACTTGGAGTAGATGGCCTAAAGCACTACATTAAGACGATTGGGCTGTTTAATTCAAAAGCCGAAAACGTGATCAAAGCCTGCCGTATTCTGATCGATAAGCACGACAGCGTGGTCCCGCAAACCCGCGAAGAACTCGAAGAGCTACCTGGCGTTGGTCGCAAGACCGCCAATGTGGTTCTCAACACGGCGTTTGGCCAACCCGCCATGGCCGTGGATACCCACATATTTCGTGTATCAAATCGTACCCGCATCGCCCCCGGCAAAAATGTTGTTGAAGTAGAAAAACGCCTCATGCGTGTCATCCCCGACGAGTACATCATCGATGCGCATCATTGGTTAATTTTACATGGCCGATACACCTGCATTGCCCGAAAACCTAAATGCGGCAGCTGCATTATTGAAGACCTTTGCGAAATGCCGATGAGCCAAAGACCGGACTACTAATGCCTAAAATTCAGGGCATGAAGAAGAACAGCAGACAACCAGACAAAACTGTGTAACGCTTACCCTGCATACTTATTCGGGCCGGCGCAGGCAAAAATGCAGGCAGCCTAACAACCGCTTTATCACGGCAACCACGGAAAGGTTGCACTTAAAATTATGAGGAACTTATGCGTACCGGAAACCCAGCTCTGAGCGAAAAAGCCTTTACCGTTCTCGACCCCTCTGCGGAAGCGATGACCATTAACGGTACGGTCAATAAAACCGCCATCCTACTAGCATTATGCGTCTTAGCCGGCGTGTTTACGTGGAATATGGTTTATCAATCTGAGTTCGCCTTTGGTGAAGCAGGCGTTAATCCCATCGCCTATCCCTTAATGATTGGCGGCGCCATCACCGGATTTATTTTAGCCTTGATTGTTATCTTCAAGAAGAAAACCGCCCCTTATATAGCCCCTCTTTATGCCATCGCCGAAGGCCTTTTCTTAGGTGGTATTTCAGCAGTCTATGAAATGCAGTTTCAAGGCATTGTATTGCAGGCGGTTACCCTCACATTCGGCACCCTGTTTGCGTTACTACTGGCTTATCGTAGCGGCCTGATTAAGGTCACTGAAAACTTCAAACTGGGCGTTGTCGCTGCAACGGGTGCGATTGCACTGGTCTATCTCGCCAGCTGGATTCTGTCGATGTTTAATATTGGCGCGATGGGCTTTATTCATGACAGCGGTATGATGGGAATTGGCTTCAGCTTGTTTGTCGTGGTGATTGCTTCTTTGAACTTGGTTCTCGATTTTGACTTTATTGAGAACGCGGTCGAAGCCGGCGCGCCGAAATATCTGGAATGGTATGGCGCATTCGGTCTGATGGTGACACTGGTGTGGCTCTATCTGGAAATGCTAAGACTGCTATCCAAACTTCGTAGATAGCGAGCATTGCTTGCAAGGCAAGCTCCCTAGACAATCAAGAACCGAGGAACGGTTTTTGTGGGAGCCTGCTTGCAGGCGAATGTTTTCGCCGTCTGCAAGACGGTTCGCTTGCAAGCAGGCTCCCACAGAAAAAACCAAGTCTATAACGCTATCGGTGGCTCACCATCAATATTCGGCCCAGCCTCGTCCATATGACTCGTAAACTCGTCATAACGCTGCGCAACTGCCTTCACCTCTTCAAATAGTGCGATGTGAAAAAGTGCTTCGCCCTCGTTCACTAGTGGCAAGTTATTACGGCCCACCAAAATACCGGCGCACGGTGCAATAACATCCACCTCAGTACTATTAAACGGACTACTAATGCGACCCAATAGCTGGTTCGCTTTAATACGCTCACCCAGCGCGACCATCGGACGGAACACACCATCGTGATCTGCTCGCACCCACATCGAACTATTTGCCACGGACGTTTCGGTGACTTTCGCTGGCCGCGCAGCGGCGCCTGGTTTACGTGGCGCTGGCGGCGGCAGCATCTCTAGGTGACGCATAATATTGAGTACGCCACGGACACCAGGGCGAATACAGGACTCTTCCAGCCGCAGCGCCTCACCCGCTTCGTAGGTTACCACCGGAATATTGTTTGCCTCGGCCACTTCCCGTAGCGTGCCTTGACGTAACACTGAGTTCAACACCAACGGTACACCAAAGGCGTGGGCCATCTTCGCCGTTTCCTCACTGGCTAAGTTCGCGCGTATTTGCGGCACATTGCTTCGATAAATAGCACCCGTGTGTAAATCAATAGCATGTGTACATAAATCCAAAATCTGTGTTTTGAACAGATTCGCCATACGCGCGCCAAGGCTGCCGGACTCTGAGCCGGGAAAACAGCGGTTCAAATCGCGACGGTCAGGCAAGTAACGCGATTTGTGAATAAAACCAAAAACGTTCACAACCGGCACGGCAACCAAAGTGCCACGCAAGTTTTTTAACCCACTCACACACAGCAAGCGGCGAATAATTTCAACGCCATTAAGCTCATCACCGTGAATTGCCGCACTCACCATCAGTACTGGCCCAGGCTTTTTCCCATGGACAACATGCACTGGAATGTTCAAAGGCGTATTGGTGTAAAGCTGCGCCGCCGGCATCTCAACAACAGCGCGCTTTCCCGGCTCCACCGAAACACCCGCTAACACGAATGGCTTCGTCTGATTGCTCATCCACGTGATCCTTTCGTCGCGGTGCGATTAGGGCCGCCGCTCGTTTCAATAAATTTGATAATTAAACCAGCAACATCTTTTCCGGTGGCATCTTCAATACCCTGCAAACCCGGCGAAGAATTCACTTCCATCACTAGCGGACCTCGAGACGAGCGCAGCAAATCAACACCCGCAACATTGAGACCCATGATCTGTGCAGCACGCACTGCCGTTGCTCGCTCTTTGGGAGTGATTTTAATCAGTGATGCGGAGCCGCCACGGTGGAGATTAGAACGAAACTCACCGTCCTGCGCTTGACGCTTCATAGCGGCAACAACCTTGCCATCTACAACAAAGCAGCGAATATCCGCGCCGCCAGCTTCCTTAATATATTCCTGCACCATAATGTTGGCAGACAAGCCCATAAAGGCTTCGATAACAGATTCCGCTGCTTTGCGCGTTTCCGCCAAGACCACACCGATGCCCTGCGTGCCTTCCAGCAACTTAATCACCAGTGGTGCACCACCAACCATCTTAATTAAGTCAGGAATATCATCCGGCACGTTCGCAAACCCGGTAATCGGCAAGCCCACTCCTTTGCGTGATAATAACTGCAGTGAGCGCAGCTTATCCCGTGAACGGCTAATCGCCACAGACTCATTCACTGGAAAGACATTCATCATTTCAAACTGGCGCAATACCGCCGTACCGTAGAAGGTGACTGACGCACCGATACGAGGAATTACCGCATCGTAGCCTTCAAGCTTTTCGCCGCGATAATGAATCGTTGGGCCCGTAGCTTCCATGCTCATATAACAACGCAGCGTATCAATCACACGCATGTCATGGCCGGCCGCTTCACCGGCTTCGACCAATCGACGGGTGGAATACAAATTTTTATTGCGAGACATAATTGCAATTTTCATGTCGCTCTCCGAATTAGGGCTGGTGACGATTTCCACCAAGTAAAAATGAAGCTGCTGGGTCCACGCACAAATCGGTCATCGCCGTGCGGCCCAGTAACATACGAAATTTCATACTGTCACGATCTGTTAACGTGACGTCTATTGGCCACTGACGACCGCCAAACGTAATGGTCGTACGAATAACAATTCGCAATTCTTTGTGGCCGCCTGAATCAGACACTGTACGTCGTTCTGATACCGGGCTTTCACACGAGATTTCTGTGGCATCTTCACCTTGCAATGGATGTAATCGAAAACGCACCCATTCGGCGCCCTCACGTTCAAAGGTTTTTACCTCAAAGGCATGCAGCGCAGACGTGCGCGCGCCGGTATCCACCTTCACCTTGATGGCCTCTATACCTAAATCAGGCAAGCTCGCCCATTCCCGCCAACCTACGGTCTGCATGCTTCACATGTCTCCGAAATGCTCATACTTAGGCTCTCACGCTTCGGCCCATTAGACGAAATGCGGCCTACCACCCTACCCGCAGTGTTGCATAGCACTCGGCCTGCGGAAAGCAGGCATAACGGTTCATGCGCTGCCAACATTTGCCCCTAAACATTCACTGCCACTTAGTCGTCGCGCTTCTCACCCAACAACTCGATCTTGTAGCCATCAGGGTCTTCAACAAAGGCAAGAATCGTCGTGCCGTGCTTCATTGGCCCAGGCTCGCGGGTAATCTTACCACCGCGCTCACGAATGCGGTCACAGGCGGCATAGACATCGTCCATTGCCAGTGCAATATGGCCATAGCCGTCGCCGAGCGCATAAGACGAGGTATCCCAGTTGTGCGTTAGCTCAAGGGCCGCGCCATCGGCCTCGTCTTGGTAGCTGACAAACGCCAAGGTGAAGCGCCCTTCTGGATAGTCTTTCTGTCGTAGTAACGTCATGCCCAGCACATTGGTATAGAAATCAATGGATTTAGCCAAATCACCGACACGAATCATGGTGTGCAACATACGCATAGCGCTTTCTCCTACTTGCGAACAGCTGACTCAACACAAGCCATGTTCTAATACCGAATTTGGGAAAGACACCGATAAAAAACCCCGGAAGAACCGGGGCTTTTATCGATATACAAACTAATTTACCGCACAAAGATCAGCAAAGCTTTCTGCCGTTTTTCGCCGCGATACGCAAACGCAGCGCATTCAGCTTAATAAAGCCCTCTGCATCTTTCTGATCATAAGCGCCCGCATCATCTTCAAAGGTCGCAATAGATGCATCAAACAAACTATCTTTTTCTGAGCGACGACCAACTGCACTCACCGCACCTTTATACAACTTCAAACGCACATCGCCATTCACATTATCTTGCGTGGCGTCGATTAATTTTTGCAGCGCCAAACGTTCAGGCGACCACCAATAACCGTTATACACCAACTCCGCATACTTCGGCATAATGCTATCTTTTAGGTGCGCCGACTCACGATCCAGCGTCAACGATTCAATCGCACGATGCGCTTTAATCATCACAGTGCCACCCGGTGTTTCATAACAACCACGAGATTTCATGCCAACATAACGGTTTTCAACAATATCCAAACGACCAATACCATTGTCGCCTGCCACTTTGTTTAAGTGTTCTAGCACTGTAGCTGGGGACATCGCCTTACCGTCAATCGCAACGATATCGCCTTTCTCATAAGTGATAGTGATATAGGTCGCTTTATCCGGTGCCGCTTCTGGGCTCACACTCCAGCGCCACATATCTTCTTCTGCTTCCGCCCATGGGTCTTCTAAGATGCCGCCTTCATACGAGATGTGCAGCAAGTTTGCATCCATTGAGTACGGCGATTTCTTTTTGTTCTTAGCAAAATCCACTGGGATATCATGCGTTTCACAATACGCCATCAATTTCTCGCGGGAATTCAAGTCCCACTCACGCCATGGCGCAATCACCTTCACGCCAGGCTTAAGGGCATAAGCTCCTAGCTCGAATCGGACCTGATCATTCCCTTTACCCGTTGCGCCGTGAGAGATCGCATCAGCGCCGGTTTCGTTGGCAATTTCAATGAGTCGCTTCGCAATCAGCGGGCGCGCAATAGATGTGCCGAGTAAATACTCGCCTTCATAAATCGTGTTCGCACGAAACATGGGATACACATAATCGCGTACAAATTCTTCACGCAGGTCTTCGACATAAATTTCGTTAACGCCCATTGCTTTGGCTTTCGCACGAGCAGGCTCAACTTCTTCGCCCTGACCAATATCCGCGGTAAAAGTAACCACCTCACACTGATAGGTCTCTTGCAGCCAGCGAACGATCACAGATGTATCCAGACCGCCGGAATACGCCAAAACGACTTTCTTAATATCGGACATTACAAACCCCGTGCAAAGAATGGTGGGTGGTAAAACAAATCCCTGACTAACTCAGCGGATACAGGCTCAGCTAGGCCACTCAAAGAGCCGCACTGCTCGCCCAGAACCCGCAAATACCTTAACGGCGCGTATTGTACCGATGTCCGAACAAATTCGCAGCCGTGGTTTCACTATCTTGCGGCGGTTGGTAGCATGGCCGTCCTTACACGGGGCGAGTTTGTCGATATAACGCCTCTCTCACCGCTGATCATCTCCCCCCGAATAGGCTCTATACGGGGCGATAGGAGTTTCAATGTCTGACGATGGCCCGACTCTAGATATGCGCTTTCGCGGCTTTTTGCCGGTCGTGATTGACGTAGAGACAGGCGGCTTTAACCCCCGCACTGACGCTCTGCTAGAGATAGCCGCCGTTCTGGTGGATATGGATGACCAGGGATTTCTCTCTCCAGGTGAGTCGTTCCACTTCCATGTGGAGCCGTTTCGGGGCGCCAATCTAGAGAAAGCCGCCCTCGAATTTACCGGCATCGACCCTGACAACCCATTACGTGGGGCGGTAGACGAGAGCATTGCCCTGCGCGACATCTTTGAAGGGGTTCGCCACGCCATGAAGGACTATGACTGCACTCGTGCAGTACTGGTCGGGCATAACGCCTTCTTCGATCATGAATTTGTCAAAGCCGCTGCTGGCCGCGCCAATATTAAACGGGACCCATTCCACCCGTTTTCATGCTTCGATACCGCCACCTTGTCTGGTCTTGCCTTCGGTCAAACGGTGCTAGCAAAAGCCTGTGAAATGGCCGGCATTCCATTCGATCAACGGGAAGCACATTCAGCGCTATACGACGCTCGCCGTACAGCAGAGCTGTTTTGCACCATCGTCAATCGCTTCCGCATGGTCGGTGGTTGGCCGCCGCCGGCACCAATTGAATACCCGCCGACATTGATCCCAACTAAGCAGAAGCGCTAGCGCCAATCGCCTGCAAGCAGCCTCCCACAAAAGAACAAAGACGAAACACCTCGCATGCAACCCGCAGACCTTGTGGGAGGCTGCTTGCAGGCGATTAAGCCTCAGCTC
>TARA_R110002073_G_scaffold108336_3_pt1 | contig 95774 bp, 96 predicted proteins | sample TARA_R110002073 | Tara Oceans TARA_R110002073 (sample SAMEA4397174) | marine metagenome | biome: Polar Biome; feature: [DCM] deep chlorophyll maximum layer (ENVO:01000326); material: water (ENVO:00002006), including particulate matter (ENVO:01000060) such as... | depth 40 m
TCTACAATTGGGCTTCCTGCTCCAAACATTCCATTTCCATCTGTATCTGTGTTTGCTCCAGTTGCTTCGTTGGCGTCATTACAACCATCATTGTCTGAATCAGGATCCAATGAATTAATAATTCCATCTGAATCAATATCATTGTTAGTGGCATCTTCAATTGTATCTAAGATCCCATCATTATCATCATCCAAATCATTTATATCAGCCACTAAATCGCTATCTGTATCTAATAATACAGTGATGGTGATTGTTCCATTTTCTAAAACTGAGGTACAATTAGTTGGATCTGTAAGTACACAAAGTTGATAATCAAATGTATAGATTCCTGGTACTGTAGTTGCATCAGAAGTTACTTCTCCAGTTGCTAAATTTAAATTGATTCCTGTTGGAAGGCTTCCAACCAATGCAATTGATACATTGGATGTAGTAGCAGCAACACCACCAGTCATGTCATTAGACAATATATTTGTAATTACTGTTCCTATAGCTCTTTCTACGATTACTTGAGAATCATCTACAATCACAAAAGGTTCTGGAGTTACAGTTAATTTTGCTCCATCAGACACAAAATTTGAAGTACAAATAACAGAAGGATTGTCAACTTCCAGTCGATATAAGTTGCCGTTTTTAGCATACAACACATTGGTCATTGTAAGTGTTGTTGTATTTACACCACTATGAATTGCATCATCTGTTAAATCTACAAAAGTTGAAGTTCCAACTTCTTTAACTTGCCATTGGAAAGTAGGAGCGGTACCCGATCCTGTAGTGTTTAATTCAACGGTAAAAGATGCATTATCTTTTGAATCAATAGTTATTGAAGAAGGTTGTGTTTTTACACTTGTTGCAGCCAAAGTAGGTTGTAGAAAATCTGCAGTACTATTGGTATCTGCATCTGGAGGTGTTCTGTAATCTGCAGCAACAACTTTACCATCTACATCTACGACTGGTGTTCCAACGCCATAGATTCCATCGCTATCATGATCATTATTCACTCCATAAACTTCTGTAACATCATTACAACCGTCTCCGTCTGCATCTAAATCCAAAGAATTTGAAACACCGTCCAAGTCTATGTCTGTTGTTGGACAAGCACTTAATGGAATTGCGGTGTAAATTAAATTTAAAGCTAACCTGTCATTATCATTAGAAATACCATCACCACTACTTACATTTCCATTGGTAGTTAAAATATCTACATCAGAAATTAAAATATCATTATGGCTGGCATTTTTAAGAACAACGCGCTCTTTGTTCTGATCTACAGCTAAAACAACATCATTTGAGCTGATATTAGCATTAAAGATTGCTTGATATGAACCTCCTTGATTAAAACTTGACACTTTTCCAAATGGGCCATTAAAAATACTTGTAGAATTTCCAATCGTAGTAGGTGTATTTGGATTTGTGTTTGTAGCTGTTAACGTCCTACCCCATTTAGTAGCAGCAGCTTGAGTTGCTATTACAGTTTTGTTTAATCCTGAAGACCAGTCTCTTATAGCTGTAAATTCTGTGTCTGAAAGATATGAGGAAATAGTAGGTATTTGGTCTATACCCCCAATAAATACTGCATCTAAATTTAAGTTATCTAAATCTATTTTTGTGATTGGATTTGCAGTAATTGGCACTAAAATAATTTCAGTTTTCACAGTTCCAGATGGGCCAAAATTTAGCAGGATTTTCAATTTTACTTCTTAAACCAGTCATATGACTGCCATCAAAAGTATACCCATTATCGCTATCCAAATCTCTTGAATTAGGAACATAACCTAAACGCATTTGTGCTGGTAATGTACAAGTTCCCTCTTCTGTATCTAAAATTCCATCATTGTCATCGTCTAAATCATTGATATCTGCTACACCATCTAAATCAGTATCTTCTAAAACAGTTACTGTAACCGTTGCTGTTTGACAATTGGTAGGATCTGCAACCTCACAAATTATATATTGTAGCGTATACACTCCTGCAGGCAAATTAGAATTCACAACAATTAGTCCATTGTTACTTAAGAAACCAACTTGAGAACTAACTCCTGTTGCTGCTAGTGTTACTTCTGTAATTAAGATTGGTGTATTCCCTTGTATTAAATCATTTTCGTGAACTCCAAATGAAGATAAAGCAACAGAGTTCGTTTTAATTATTGTAAAACTATCGTCATTTGCAATCAGTGAATGAGGAGTTACATTTAAGAGAGCTTCTCTAGTTATTATTTCAGGAATACAAACATTTGTTGGTGCAGTAACTTTAGCATAGAAGACATCCCCATTATTTGTCGATTTGAAATCTGAAATAGTTAAGGTTTTAGTGTCCGATCCGCTAACTGTTGTCGAATTTATAAGGAGTACTTCTGTAGTAGTACCAACTTTTTTGGTATACCATTGAATTGATGGTTCTGTTCCTGTACCTGTTGTGCTAAAATCTGTTGTAAATACGGCAGGGTTGTCAATTGTTGAGGTAACATCTGTAGGTTCTAAAGTTATTGCATCTGGTGTTTTACTTAACTGTTCATAATCAGCCACACCATTACTATCTCTGTCGGCTGGAGGATTGCTATAGGCGTTTCCACCATTATTAATTCCAGCAGCAATAACCAATCCGTTTGCATTTATTTGCCCGTTAGCCACAGTTGGTGTTGCCCCATATTGCCCATTCCCATTCGTATCTGTACCTGCTCCATAAGCTTCATCTACATCCGTACAACCATCCTTATCGCTATCTAATTCTAAATAATCAAAAATTCCATTTCCATCAGAATCTCGATGTGTTTTCACATCAGCAGAAAAAGTTAGAGTTTGATACCCTATTCCTCCAGGACCAGATTCATTATTAAATGCGGTGCCTATGGTAACACCAGATTCAAAGTCAACAGCTGGCATAGCATTTGGTGTTGCATTAGTCATAAACGGCAATGCGTCTTGTCTTGTTCCGCTTTTTGTGTCGGCTAGTAGTTTTACAGTTCTATTTTGTAAATCTAAGACTAGCTCTGGGTTCCCTTCTCCATTCCAAGGTGCCCAATTTCCACCATTTACATCAAATATTGCGTTAAATGCAGCATTCCCATTATATGCTAGATAATTAAAATTAACAACGACTACTCCGTTAATTTCAATATAAAAACCTTCATCAAAATATCCTTGTCCTGTAGCACTAGTTTGACTCCCAATTTTAAAGCTTACTTGAACATTATTTACATATTCTTTTGGAGCAAAATCTACATCAATTGTAACAAAAGATTTAGTTCCAACTCCACCGCCGCTTCCTGTTTCAGATCTTGAAACGGCACTAAAAGCAAAAACACCAGTACTCGAATTATCTGTAACGATATATCCATTGGTGGGTGTAGTAATCGAAACACCAGAACCTGCGGGCTCTGTTCTTGTAGTCTCAGAATAACTAGATATTGGATTTGCAGGCGTTATTGAGGCGAATCCTTCTTCTGTATCTAAAATACCATCATTATCATCATCTAAATCAACTGTATCTATAATACCATCGTTATCAGTATCTAAAACATCACTCACTGTAATTGTTCCAGTAGCATTTATATTTCCACAACCTCCAGTTACAGGAATTGTATAGTTAAATGTGCCTAACACATTTGGTGTTCCACTGATTGTAATCATGTCTCCCGACCAAGTTGCGGTAACTCCTGTAGGTAAACCTGTTGCTGTACCAATTCCTGTTGCACCTGTTGTAGTATGTGTTATTGGATTTAAAGGCAAATTTCTTTGAACTGTTGGTGTTGAAGATGCTATAGATACAGTATCATTTTCATCAACAGTAAAATGCCCAATTGTTTGTGGTGCTGAAGAGCACTCACTACTTGTTGTAGTTACCGTGTAATTAAACAAACCGGTAGTTGATGGTGTTCCAGAAATAGTAATGACACCATTATTGTAATTAGAAGTAACTCCTGCTGGTAAACCAGTAACAGTTGCTCCAGATAAATTTGTTCCAGTATAAACGATATCAACAATCGCAGTATTAAGACATGTAGTTTGACTCAATGTTGTCACAGCAGAAGTCAAGTCTATTCTTGAAGGTTCACCCATTATGGTGAAAACCGCACCATCATTTAATGTAATTCCATTAAAAGAAAGAATTTCCGAAGCCAAAGCACTCGCTACTACTTTTGTAATTGTCCCATTAGTGAAATCTCCATTCCCATCTTCATCAATTAATAAAGTATAATTGGTATTAAAGATCCCTGACAAACAGATTCCTTTTAAATCGAAAGTCATATTTACAGTACCTACATTTCCAGTATGTTTAACTTTCCATTCTCTTGTAATACGAGTTCTATGTATCTCTGAAGTTGGTAACCCTGTAGTTTGTTCAGATAAAGCTGCTCCATTATTTCCTAGCAATAAAAAATCTCCATCATCTAAGCTACTTGAATTTGAAAGTACAATATTTGCTTTTCCACTTTGTCCTGTTCCATCACCACTACCAGAATTGACACTATTAGATTTCGGTTGGTTTAAACCACCAGTATTGTCCATTCCAATTCCAAAAACATCATTCCAATAGGTAGTATTACTCCAAATTGAAGTGCCTGAAGAATTTACATAATTTGCAACGGAAGCATCTAAAGTAATACCATATTTTAAACCTAAATATGATTGTATTTTAACTTTATCTATAGATGATAATGATGATGGATACAAAATCATTTCAGCTACTTCACCTCTAAAGTGTTTCCAACCTAATGCACCACCAGCCCCATTGTGCGTACCACCAATTCTTGGCGTAAGTGATAGTGTAAAGTCTATATTTGCAGCACCTTGAGTGACTGTTTGTGATAATCCATTAACTCTAGCCTCTGCAAAAGGAGAAGCTGTATTACTAATGTCCCAATTTGTTAAAGAAAAAGTATTTGCTAATATTGGATTCGTAATTTTATGAAAAGTGCCATTTGCGCCATTACCAACATAACTGTCATTTGCACTGTCGCCAGAAAAAATAGTTTTCCCGTAATTAGTGCCTATCGATGTACTTCCAATTAATGAACCACTGGCATTATTCGTTTTTTTGAATACAGCCATTCCTTCAACAAAATTAATACTTGTATTCCCATCTAAATAAGAGGAAGGGTCATTTTGAGGAGCCTCAGTATTGTCAAATGAAACAATAGGGTTAAAATTAATTGCATTTGTTGTATAACCAGGTGTTCCATTTACTGTAAACGTGTTTTGACCAGTAAAATCTGTCCAACCTGTTATGTTATTACCAGAGTTTGTAACACCTTCATTTGCTTTTAACCATAAATTTGCCCCAGGAACTCCTCCTGCAGCTAATGTTGTAAATGTTTTATCTGAACCAAATGCAACTCCAGCTGTGTTAGTCGATTTTAATCTATAGTGATAGGTAAGTCCTGTTTGGAGTCCACTAATATTGGCTGTAACTGGAACTGCAATTGTTGCAGCACTAGAAGATGGAGAAGCTATTATTGTTGTCCCATAAGAAGTGGTTGTCCCATATTCAAATTCAAAAGAAGATGTGCTTCCTTGTGGATTTACTTCACCTGTAATTGTAGCTGAAGCTCCTGAAACATTTTGTGCGTCTCCTGTGGTAACAGATGATAGCGCTGCTCCAATTTGAGATTGAGATAGCGGGGCATTCCATAGTCTAATTGCTCTTACTGTCCCTCCTGTAGAATGCTCTGAGTTGGTATGAGTATCATCCATAAAAAAACGAAACTCATGTTTACCTCCAACTAGACGTGGTACAGATGCATTTGAAGTATCTTGTTTATCATATACTAATGTAACGGTTCCGTTCGTCTGGACTATGTATACTTTTATATTCCCACTTGTAGTTCTGGTAAGAACAAAATCATAAAATGTGTTCGCTTCATATGTAATAGCATCGTTTTTACCAAATGGGAAAAATTCGAGATTTTTATTCTGATAATACAAACCATTATCAGCTGTTGCTCCATTGAACGAAATTATTTTTTTGTAACCAGGGCCAGTTTCATTATAGCTAATTCTAATCCCTACTGAATAACTTGTAGCGTCTGACAATTGGTCTGTTAAAAATACCAAGCCACCTCCAGGGTTACTAGATTGTGACCAAGTAAAACTATTTGGATTCGTGCCAAAGCTTGAAGATGTTAAATTCTCAGTAGCCAATGCAACACTAGCAATTTTAGTATCATTTAAGTTGCCATTAAACTCAAAATTATGAATCAAATCCTGTCCATAAGTTGTAGAGGCATAAGCTAAAAATACAATGAAGAATACTATGTAGTTTTTAGAGAATAACTTTTTCTTAACTATAAATAGTTTGAGTAGATTTTCAAGCATGAGATTTTCGGTTAGTTTTTTTTTAAAAAAAATGTATTTTACCCGCCTAAATATAGTTAATATTTTGTTAAAGTACTTTGATTTTCATAGTGATTACACTTGACAAAATGTTTTCATTAAAGTTCGTTCGCTATAAAAAACTCAATATAATCAGTATCTACAGCGTTACAAATAGGTATTTATACCTAATTTTTAACATTTAATTCTATTTAGTGGTAAGAGATTGAAAATCGTGAAAACTACCAAATGTATTACCTCAAGAAGAGGTTGCAAAAAAGCTCAAATTAAGAAAACAGTTACATCACATATAAGGCATAGTTATGCTACTCATTTATTAGAGAATGGAGTAGATATTAGATATATACAATCTTTGTTAGGGCATGCAAAACCAGAAGCTACCATGATTTACACCCATGTAAAACGAAAAGATTTAATGGGTATTCAAAATCCATTAAATATTGCAATACAGAAACCACATAAGATTGATAGTGACAAGGGAAGCCTTTTATTATCCCGGAACATGTAATCAAAAATTAATACATTTGATTTGATATAACTAGTTGTACACAATTAAACCATAAATGCTAAATTATTATGTATCGAATTATTAAAAAACATCTACATCTTTTAATTGTTTGCCTATTACTCACAAACATAGCTCAGGCTCAAAGTGATGTAATTCTAAAAATTAATGGTGATGAGATGAAAGGAAAGGTTATTAAAATTAATTCTGCTGACCTTCAATTTATCTATCAAAATGAAACTGTAGAATATACCGTTGAGAAATCAGATATAGTTAAAATCACTTTTGCTTCAGGACGAGTTGAGTTTTTTAATAAAGCAGATAACAATTCTAACATAAAACTTGAAGATCATCATAACAAAGTAGCAATTTTACCTTTTGGATATATAAAAGATCAAGAAACAAGTAATGCGTCAATGACCAAGAAAATTCAACAGGAAACCTATACAATTTTTAAAAAGAAAGCTGCAATCTTAAAGTTTCAAGATCCAACTACAACTAATGCTTTATTAGCAAAAGCAGGAGTAAATAATAATAACCTTGAAGGTTATACTATGGGAGAAATATGTAATATTTTAAGCGTAGAATATGTCATTCAAGGATTAGTTTCAATTGAAAAATCTACAGTAACTAATTATAGTAACACTACAACGAAATCTAAAACAAATAAAGCTTATGTAGATAAAAAAGGGCATATTGTTGGTGATATTTGGAACAATAATAAAAAAACCCGTAACAGCAGTACTTTTAGTACTTCTACTCAAAATTATTCAACAAACATTACAATGAATGTTTATAGTGACAAAGGTGATAACCTTTTCAATAAAGAACATGCTTCTTTTTGGCAAACCCAAAATGCCTACAAAATAACTCTATCCTTTTTAGCAAAACGTACACCCATTTATAAAAAATAACTTATCAAAAAACTGTGTATGATAGCGTGTATAATTAATTGCTACAGCTGGTTAAGAGGAAGAGTTTGTTTTCTTTCGTATATTTACTAATCGGAAAATTCTAACTGAATTTCCCGCAACAAACCATACACGAACACGTTGTGCATAATTATTACTCATCCTGAATAAAGGCTACATATATAAATTTAAAGAAAATACAGAATACGGATACGCTTCAAAGAGAATAATAAAGAAATGATAAACTAAATCAACTTAAAAAATTATATAATTAACATTTAAATTTCACAATATGAAAAAACTACTATTTATTTTTATTATTACTCTACTATTTTCTTGTTCAAAAGATGATGAACCTGAAAGGACAGTGTATGACATAACATATAGTGTAACCGCTGCAAATGGAGCAACAATAAACAAAGTTGAATATATGAACGGAAAAGGAGTAGTTATTGAACTAATCGATGTTTCTTCTCCTTGGACAATTAGTTTTGAATCTAGAGCTGGCCTTGGATTACAAGCGGCAGCTTATGGAGACATTCCATATCAAGGAAGCCTGAGCATTTCAGCAGCATGGAAGCCTGAAGGGGGTAATTTACAAGGTGAAACTGAAACCTTGCCGAATGATACACAAGGCTCAACGATTAACAATGGCTTGGTAGAGATACCAGGAAGAACTTTGCCTGATTAATTAAAAATCTTTAGGTGAAAAAGACGAAATGCCAACACCGTGTATAATTAATTGCTTGGTTTCAGACAATTTACGAAAGACCTCGCGGACTTTCTATCTGTGATTTATTTACTAACTTTTGTGCTTAAAACACGCAACTAATCATACACATACACGTTGGCAAACATTAGATGAAAACCCGAACAATAAAAAAAGGTTGTGGAATAGCATTAATAATTCTGATAGTTTTAATTATCGGATTTTTTTGGGCTCTTAATGAAGCGTTTGGAGAAGACAAATATTCTGTGACAATTGAACAAAATATTGGCGGAAAATTAATCTGTGATATAACATATTCTGCCGACCTTCAATCTTGGTATTATTTTATTGACTATAAATATGTGAATCCGAAAGGAGAAACATTTGACTTTGGAAACGGACTGTATCAAGGAGTTGAATGGAATGAAAATGACCAACTTTTTAATTTTAAAAAATGGACAATTTTGCCGACTGAAACCGATTTTGGCTCAATCAAAATAATTTCATTTGACTTAAAATCCAAGAAAAAATCTGATTTTATAATTGAACCTCATTCAATACAAGAAAATAGTATTTGGAAATCTCAAAATATTGAATCAGTTCTTATGTGGTCACCTTCAAAAGTGGAAATTGACACTATTATTGATAATAAAATTTTAGTAGAATATTCATTCAGAATTGACCGTGAAAATCCTGACAATTTAGGAACTCGATTAATTGAATATGAATTAGATAGTTTAAATGGAATTCCGAAAATGAAAAGTATAAAAAAACAATAACGATTTGCCAACACCGTGTATAATTCATTACTAGTTAGAGCCTACTTACGAAAGTCCTCGCGGACTTTCTATCTGTGATTTATTTGCTAACTTTAGTACTTAAACACGTAACGAAATCATACACAAACACGTTACCACACATTAACCCAAAAAACGTAGAAATTGAAATTTAAACTTGGACTTTCATTATTTTTTGTTTTCGGATTTTTCTTCTTTAGAATAATCGGACCAATAATTACAGGGAAATTGAAAGATTTTCATATCAAAAAGAACACAGGATTAGTTGAAAAAGCGCCAATGATTTTTAAATTTTTCAATCTATTTTTTAAAGGCGCATCAATAATGTGTTTGATTTATATAATTATGATTTGGACTGGATTTGTTACAATCCCAAGTGAATAAATAACATAAACTGCCCGAATTGAAAACAACTGAATTTTTAAAAATAAAGACAAATTATCTCGGAATTGGAATTAGGTCAATTCTTTTTTTCGGAATTCTGTTACTTCTGATTTTGATTGAGGTACTTGCTTTTTTTCTAATATTTGGTTCAGGAGCTAGTGCAAGTCGAATTTCGAAATTATGGTACGTTGATTTAATTTTTAATTATTTACCGATTATACTTGTTGGCGGATTTTTAGTTTATAGAATAATAAAAGAATATAGAAAACAAGAATACGTGAAATTTAAAACAAATTTGATAACACTTTTGGTTTTGATTTTTCTATTCTTAATCAGAAGTCAAATTGAACAACTGATTTTCTGAAATGAATAATAAAAAACGTGTGGTAACAACGTATATAGCTCATAGCTTGTTAGTTGCTTAATCGAAGTTAAGGCATATTTGGAAAGTCGCCAAATTTTTAAATTTGACGATTTCCAACAAAAATGATAAATAGTAAAATTTAAAAATCTGGCTCGTGCTTAACCGAATAAATATTGCTAATTTACACGCTACGAGCCATATACAAAACCGTTGTGCTTCATTATGACAAACCACTAACCAATGATAAAATTCTTTAGAAAAATACGATACGACCTTATGGAAAAAAACAAAACTGGAAAGTATTTTAAATACGCTATTGGAGAGGTTGTACTTGTCGTTATTGGAATCTTGATAGCATTGAGTATTAATAATTGGAATGAAAATAAGAAACTTGTTAATAAAGAAGTGAAAATTTTAAAGGAAATTAAATACGAACTTGAAGGTTCATTAAATGACTTAACGAATGATATTGAAGATCATCAAAGAAATCTTAACAGCACAAGAATAATACGGAACACAATGCTCTTTAATGAAAAATATAACGATTCGCTTAATGAACATTTTTTATTAATAGTTGATCATGAAACTTTTACTGCAAAACAGAGTGCATTTGAGTCGCTACAATCTATAGGATTGGAAATAATTTCCAACGACTCTATTAGACAAAAAATCACAACCACCTATTTGTTTATGAAAAAATTCACTATAGAAGACACCCCAGCCAATAAATTAGCGACAAAACTTCAGGATTTATTAGAACCATATGTTGCCATTGATCGTGAGAAGTTAATTTCAGATCCAGAATTAACTAATAGAGAGTATTGGAGCAGAAAACTTCCTTTTAAACTTATAAATTATGATGTATTATTGAAAGATGAGGTTTTTTTATTTAACCTTATGGGATCCATAGATTCGAGAGTTCAAAATATTTATGGTTTTGAACGATTTAAAAAAGGCATTGAAGAAGTTATATTAGACATAACACAAGAACTAAAAAGGTTAGAATAGACAAGTAAATATAAAGCGCCAACAATGATTGAATTCATTGGAAAAACAACGAAAGCACAACAACGTGTATAATTAATTGCTAGGCAAGTTGGTTAAGAAGATCATCTATTTCCAGAATTCACTATATTAGTTCATCGAAAAATTCTAACAAATTTTTCGCAACCAATCATACACAAACACGTTGTGCCTAATTTGAGAAAATCCTGAAAAGAATAATTTACATACTAATTTTTGGAATTCTATTTGGTTGTTCTGACAATCAGAAAAAATTGAATATTGACCGAATGAAAATGGACATAGAAATGTATCTGGAATTTGAACCTGGCGGGTATTTCATTTCTTGGAACGACACATTGTGCTCTGAATTTAAATCTGATTGGAATTATTTACAGAAAAGACCTTACGAACTTTACTGTCATATTTTTAATAAAGAAAGAGATACACTGGGATATTACAGAGGGTTAAGCAGTCCGAGACAATTCACTTATTTTCAAACTAAACCGAATACGGACTCAATTATTGACTTGGAATTTTCAGTTGGAATTAATCACTTTTCGGAATTTCTTGCTGAACAATCAGAAGATTATATAAACAGTTTTAATGAAAAGTTTGAGAAAAAAATTGAATTTAAGCCTGTAAGAGTGGACTTAAAAACTGACTTGAGAAAGAAAATAGAAATCGAATTAATAAATACAAAAAACTAGGCACAACAATGGCTATAAGTAATTGCTTGTTCTCACCTACTTCTGAAAATCCTCTCGGATTTTCCACTTGGTTTGTATTTACTAAATTAGGTGTTGCATAAACGCAAAAATCATACACAAGACCGTTGTGGCACATTAGAAGAAACATTGAAAGATTACGAAAACATACTAAACAATATTAGGCGTTACGTCCCTTTAAATGAAAGTGACGAACAACAATTTATTTCAATAGTAAGAACAACAAAAATCAAACGCAGACAGTTTATAGTGCAACCAAATTTTATTTGTTCGCATCAAACTTATGTATTAGAAGGAGCTTTTAGGAGTTATTTTGTGAATGATGAAGGAATGGAACATACCATTCAGTTTGCTATAGAAGATTGGTTTATAAGTGATTTTAATAGTTATTTGAATCAAAGCCCTGCATCTTTATTCGTTGAAGCTTTGGAAGATTCAACTGTTCAGCAAATTGCTTATGAGGATGTTGAGAGTCTTTGTGATAAAAATCCAAAATTCGAACGTTTTTTTAGATTGGTTGCTCAAAAATCATTTGCTTATTCTCAACGAAGAGTCCTATCAAATCTAGGTAAATCAGCCGAAGAACGGTATTTAGAATTCTTTAACCTTTATCCTTCAATCGTTCAAAGAGTACCTCAATATGCATTAGCTTCCTATCTTGGAATGTCACCAGAGTTTTTAAGTAAAATAAGAAAGCGTCTAACTACAAAATCTTAAACTAGTTCAAGATAATTTCCTAATCCAGTTCATTTTAAAAATTGGCACACAGCCAGAACTTTGTAGAGTCAATTTTGACTTCATCAAAAACAAAGTAAAATGAACACAGAAACAAATTCCTATCAAGAAAACTTAAAGGACTTACGCACAAATTTAGGAACTATGCTTCCAAAAGATGCACTTAATGTTTTCGATACTGACGCAGAAAACCTGCAATTAAATCACAAATCAATTTTAAAATTGCAAGTTGGAGAGAGAGCACCAGATTTTTCACTTTCAAATGCTACTGATAAAACCATTAAACTTTCAGACTTATTAAAAAAAGGAAAAGTTGTACTTACGTTTTACAGAGGTTCATGGTGTCCGTATTGTAATCTTCAATTAGTCCATTATCAAAAAACATTGAATGAGATTCACGATTTGGGAGCAGAATTGGTTGCAATTTCGCCACAAACGCCAGATGAATCGTTAAACGTAAAAGAAAAAAACGAGCTCGATTTTGAAGTTTTGAGCGACAATGGCAATATCGTTGCGAGAAAATACACAACTGTTTTCAAAAATGCTGATGCACCAGTAAATACGATGACTGAACTCGGTTTTGACTTTGACGCTCACTATTCAGACGATTCAAGAGAATTACCAATTCCCGCAGTATTTGTTATAAATAAAGACGCAACGGTTTTATTTGCTAAATCATTGGGTGGCGATTATAGAAATCGAGTAGAAGTTTCAGAAATTATTAACGCTTTAAAAAAATAGAACTATGAAAAATAAAATATGGTTAATCACAGGGATATCGAGCGGATTGGGAAAAGCACTTTCAGAATCCGTAATTGAAAATGGCGATTTCGTAATCGGAACATTTCGACAACAATCACAAGTTGACGAATTCAACAAAAGCAATACTAAAAATTCACAAGGAGTTTTATTGGATATTACCAATGAAAAGGACGTTGAAAAAAGCATCGAAAAAATTATTTCGGAGCACGGAAAAATAGATGTTTTGGTCAACAACGCAGGAATGGGATTTGTTGGAGCTATCGAAGAAACATCATTAAAGGAGGTTAGAGCTGTCTTTGAACCTAACTTTTTTGGAACTCTAAAAATGACACAGTCCGTTTTACCATATATGCGTAAAGAAAAGAGTGGAAACATTGTTCAAATTTCTTCACACGGAGGTATTAAGGCTTTTGCAGGTTTTGGTATTTACAATGCCAGCAAATTTGCTTTAGAAGGCTTTAGCGAGGCAATGGCACAAGAAGTTGCTCCTTTAGGAATAAAGGTTTCTATAGTTGAGCCAGGACCATTCCGAACAAATTTTGCAGGAAATGGACTTGGACAAGCGAAAAATACGATTGATGACTATTCAGATACAGCAGGCGCATTTAGAACGAAATTAAAAGGAGTTGACGGAAAACAAGAAGGCGACCCAATAAAAGCATCTAAAGCCATTATCGACCTGGTAAATTCTGAAAATCCAACGCTTCGCTTACCTCTTGGAAAAGTTGCACTAATGACAATTGGAATGAAATTGGACAGCGTAAAATCGGACTTGGAAACGAACCGAAAAACGGCTGAAAACTCTGTGTACGAATAAAAAACGTGCCACAACAACGTATATAAAAAATAGCGGTTTAGGTGCAAACCTGAACCGTTTTTGCGTTTAATTAAGTATATTGTTACTCGAAAAGTTAGTGCTTATAAATCCGCTACTTTTCATATACAAATACGTTGTAGCTAATAACAGAGATAAAATAAAAAATGAAAGTATTAGGTTTAATTGGAGGAACATCATGGCATTCAACAATTGAATATTATAGATATATAAATCAGTATGTGAACGCTCATTTTGGAGATAATACTAATCCTCCATTATTAGTTTACACGCTCAACCAAGCATTAATACATAAATATCAAATAGAGTCAAATTGGAATGGCGTAGCTGAATTACTTATTGAAGGCGCTAGAAGTCTTGAGAAAGCAGGTGCTGAAATGCTAATGTTCTGTGCTAATACTCCGCATAAGGTTTATGCTAATGTAGTTCAAGAAATCAATACTCCTATTCTACATATAGCTGATACGACAGCTAATGCTATTAGTACAAAAGGAATTAAAAAGGTTTGTTTTTTAGGAACAAAATATAGCATGACTGAAGATTTTGTTATCCGCAGAATAGCTAATAATGGAATCAAGGTTTTTATTCCAACAGAAGATGATATTATTGATGAATTACATCGTATAATTCAAAAAGAGTTGACTTATGGGACTATTATTTCTCAATCGAAAGATTACGTAGTTAATATAATTCAGTCTTTAGTAGATATTGGTGCAGAAGGAGTTGTATTAGGATGCACTGAATTTCCCTTAATGATTAAAGAGACTGATTTACAAATCCCTATTTTTAATACTACAGAAATTCACGCAAAAGCAGGAGCCGAGTTTATCTTAAAAACAATAACAAAGTAAAAAGTATCAACAAATAATACATATGAAAAAAAAGCACATTCCTTATTCAATATTCACACTTATATTTCTAATATTAAATGGTTGTAATAGTTCTAAAGAAGCAATAAAGAAACCCAATGTTTTATTTATATCTATTGACGACCTGAGAACAACCTTGGGTGTTTATGGAGATTCAGTGGCTATAACACCAAATATTGATCAACTAGCTACCGAAGGAACTACTTTTAGGCAAACTTTTACTCAGGTAGCTGTTTGTGCACCTTCTAGAGCTAGTTTAATGACAGGTTTAAGACCTGATTCTACACGTGTTTGGCATCTTGGCGATAAGTTTAGGGAAATCAATCCTAATGCCGTTACAATGCCTCAACATTTTGCCAAATTTGGTTACCATACAGTAAATCTAGGTAAGATTTTTCATAATTATATGCCTGATTCTATCTCTTGGGATGAACCTGATTTACGTCCAGATAGATATAAGCGAAAGGATTGGTTAAAAAGAGATGGAGAAACATTCTACATTAGTAAAGACGTCAATACATCTCAAGCAAAGAAAAGAGATTCGTTGTTGAAATTAAGACCAGTAAGATATGCTGATGGCTGGAATACAGGCCCAGCTTGGGAAGCAGCTGCCGTTCATGACACCATGTACTATGATGGTTCACAAAACGAATTAACAAAAAAGACGCTCACACGTCTTGCTAAAAGCGATACACCTTTTTTTATGGGGCTAGGCTATTTTAGACCTCACCTACCCTTTGCGGTGCCAAAAAAATACTGGGATCTCTATGATCCAGAAAACATACCTTTAGCTTCAAATCCTGATGTCCCTCAAAACGCTCCAGGTCATACATTGAATTCTATGTATGAATTGCGACATTATGATGGATTTAATACCATAGGTCATCCCCAATCTTCGTATAGAATGGATGAGGACACCTCTCGAAAATTAAAGCATGGTTATTATGCAAGTGTAAGTTATGTTGATGCTTTGTTGGGCAATCTTATTTCTCATATGAAAGAAATAGGTATCTATGACAATACAATTATTATTATTTGGGGAGATCATGGTTGGAAATTAGGCGACCATAATAGTTGGGGTAAAATGACCAATTATAATATAGACCTAAAAGTTCCGATGATTATTCGATATCCGAATCAAGAAAACAAAGGTGCCCAAACCTTTGAAATCACAGAATTAATAGATATGTTCCCTTCACTATGCGAATTAGCTGGTATAGATACTCCAGATTACATGCAAGGCACTAGCTTTGTACCCTTAATTAAAAATCCTGACCGTCAATGGAAAAGTGCTGCGTTCAGTCAGTTTCATCGTAGACCTAAAGTATCGGCAGATGGTAAACGATATATGGGCTATTCCATAAATACAAAAAAGTATCATTACATAGAATGGTATACTTGGAACCATAAAACCGGAACTAGAGGCGACTTAAAAAGTATTGAGTTATATGACAGCAAACTAGACCCCAATGAAACTATAAATATTGCTGGTAAGGACTCACTTAGCAGTACTATAAAAAACTTGTCTAGGCAATTAGCAAACGGTTGGCAAAAAGCAGTACCAGATTATGTTGAATAAATATTTAAGAACATGGAAAATCTTCATTTTACTTTTCATTCTTTTTTATTCTTGCGATAACGAGAAAATTGAATTATCGACTGTTTCATATACTCAGTTTGAATTATTTGTTAATGAAACAGGTTACATTACAGATGCTGAGAAATATGGTTGGTCTATAGTACAGACAGATGTTTATAATTACAAGACAGTGAAGCATGCTAATTGGAGAAAACCTAACGGAATACATACGGTGCTTTCGGGAGAACTTCCAGTCACACAAGTAAGCTATAACGATGCACTAGCCTATTGTAAGTGGGCGAACAAAAGGCTTCCCAGCTATGAAGAGTACTGGTGTATTGTAAAGAATGATACTAGGGTAATTGTATCTGACAATAAACTCCCTATTTCTAACGTAGAGGATGTAAATTTAGTGGGAAATGTATGGGATATTACACAAAATGAAAATTCGGATGCTATCAGACTTGCTGGAGGATCACTATTCTGTTCAAAAAACACTTGCCATGGAACCGTTAAGGAAAGAGAATTATTTGTTGACAATGAAACAGGGAATATACATATAGGGTTTTCTGTTATTGATATATAGAATCTGGATTTTGCCTTAAAAGGATAAAAACAAAAACTAGCTACAACAACGTGTATAGTTCATTGCGCCTGATTTTCCTTTCGGAAAACCATTACTGCTGAACAATGGGTTCTTTCCTTTTTGCTATCTTAGTCTCAACGCAACGAAACCATACACGAACACGTTGTGGCGCATTTAAGAAAATGAGTGAATTAATAGAAAAATTAGCTATAAAATAAAAAGATCCCTGAATGAAATGATTCAAGCCAAACATTGTGATTTATGTAAATATCCTAAAAGGAATTTGAAAAATGGATTGACTTGTGGTCTGAGTAATAAAACACCAATCTTTGAAAATACTTGTTCTGATATAAAATTCAGCAATGTATTTAAAAAGCATTTACCAGAATTACTAAGCCAAATTGAGCTAGAAAAAAACAAAGCAACTTCAATTTACCTAAGTTTCACTCTCTTCGGAGTGGTTGGTTTAATCATAATAATATTAACCAGTCTTTCACGTTTTGAGAAAACTCTTGAATTTGATTTTAGTTATTCGAGTTTTAATTATTTATGCGGGACACTCCTCTTATATATAGTTGGAATTACATTAATTTCAAAGGCATATATGGATATAAAAACTCACAGAAATTTATTGAGAAATCTTGTCACCGAAAAAAAAGAAATAAATAGAATTTTAAATAAATATAGTCTAACTATCAATGCATTGTTAAACATCAAGCGGAATTAAAAAACGACACCACAACACCGTGCATAATTAATTGCTTAATAAGTTTTTCCTTCGGAAAAACCTCGTGGACTTCAAAGGCTTGCAATTATTAACTATTTATTCGCTAAATTCACGCAAGCAAATCATGCACAAACACGTTAAACTTTTTATTTATATACTAGAACCTTAAGTTCGTTATCAAAATAAGGAGATTTTCCAAATGAATTAACTGTAAGATTTTTAACTACTTGAAATCGTTCTAATTTGGATGCAAATTGTTTTAAATCTCCTTTTGTGGCAGGTTTATTTTCTTCTTTTGTAAAAAGAGATAATATAGTGTCAACGGCTAATGTTCCTACGGCTGCATTTCCAACTCCTGCAAAACTCATTTGATCTACTTTTGTTTTTTTTGGAAGACTCTTATTTTCTCTCGATGTTAATTCTTTTTTTTCAATCTTGTTTTTTTGACGATGAAATCCCACTCTGCAACTATCGCTGCAAAACTTTTGCACTCTTCTTTTTTTTGGAATAAACTCTTGTTTACAATATTGACATCTATAACTTCTTGTTTCCATTTTACGTTAATTTTACGTACGATTAACGTTTAATCGTACCTTTTTTATTGTTTTATAATCTTTTTCTTCCCAAATACGTTTTTTAACAAATATTCAACAGCCTCAACATTAGAAATAGGTGGAGTGAATTTCTGTTTTTTTAAAACCTTATTATGAGCATCTATTTTTTCTTTCAGCATAAGATACAAGGATACAAACTCCTTTTCAGGCAGTGAGTTGGCAACAGAAAAAACAACTTTTGCATCCATATTAGATGCAAGTTATAACACTCTGAACTTTCTTTGGAAGGTTAGGTGAGGTTAGGACAGTTTAGGAGAGGATAGGGAAGGTTAAACTAGTTTAGGAGAGGTTACGTCACTTTAATTTACTCTCATAAATCATCTATTTTAAGTAATTTGAGTAATCTTCAGGCAATTCTGCGTCAATATCTCTTAAATATTTTTCTAAAGCTGTCATACTAGAATGTCCTGTAATCAACATCAATTTACTCTTTGTTGCAAACGGAGTTGAATCTTTTGCAATCTCTCGATATAGTTTAGTAATAAATGTATGTCTGAAACTGTAAAGACCATATTCTTTTCCCAAACCTAATTGATCTTTTATCTTTTTAAACCTTCCTGTAAAATAAGTTCGCTTATTTGATTCATCAATTTCCCAATTGCCTCCAACTCCATTTGGCGTAAATAAAAATAGTTCCTTATCAACATTAGATAAATCAGGAAGGTCGTTTATAAGAATTTCAGGAATGATTTTTGTTTTAACAGGTTGATTCTTTGCTCTTACATATAGTTTTTTTTCAACAAGATCAACATCACCAACACGCAATCGACAAACTTCTATAGGTCTTAAGAAATTATAGGAAACAAATTTCACAAACAACAATAGTGTTGCATCTTGTTGTTGCATGTTGACATATAACTGTTGCTGTTGTTGCAACGTATATGTTTTATTTCTTGTTGGTATTGATTTTAAGACACTTACATCTTTAATAAAGTTCTTTTCTATAAAGTCATTATCAACAAAGGTTTGAAACAAAGAGCTTAAATCTGTACGTGTGTTGTTTCTGTTTCTAGCACTTGAAGTTTGCAACACTTCATTCAAATATTCAACAACAACAGCTTTGTTGATGTTGTTGATGTCTGTTGCATATAATCTCTTCGATTTTAACCATTGATTAAATCGATTGATTCTACTTTTAAACTTTTTATACGAGTTTTCATTCAATACTTTACTCTTAGTTAGCATTCCAACCTCAAGAGCTTTTTCAAATAAAACAACAGAAGAAACAGAATCAACAGAAGAAACAATACTATTGTTTTTCTTGTTTATTTTGTTTTCTTTGTTTTTACTTTTATCTCCAAAGTGCTTGTTTTCAAGGGCTGTATTGTCTTTATAAGGATTAAACCCAAGCTCCAACAAATGCAACAAGTTTGTTTCTAGTGTTTTCAAATAAGAAAATCGAGAGCGTTTATCTTTATATCTATTTGCTCCTGCTTTGATGTTTTGTTGTCTTTTCAGTTTTCCTGTTTCAGGATCACGGAATGAATAATAGACATACCAATCTTTTTCAAGAGCTTCTGATTGTTGTTGCTTACTCAACTTTGACCATTGAGCAACATCAACACCTCCAGTGTAGATTTTTGGGTGTGAATAATTCAATTTCATAGGAAAAGTGTGTACGTTTTCGTGTACTCTTTGTAAAAGTAAGGAAATTGTAGGCATAAAAAAACGGTTTGTGCGAACACGAACCGTTGATTTTATTGACTTAAATTTCGTAGCGGGAGTTGGACTCGAACCAACGACCTTCGGGTTATGAGCCCGACGAGCTGCCTACTGCTCTATCCCGCGATTTGGACTGCAAAGATACTGCAAATAAAATACTCTAGCCAAATAAAAAGTGAAATTTTTATTCAAAAACACACATGCTATTGGCTGACAACTTTCTATAATTTTAAAAGTTCTCCAGAAAAAACAAATTATCTTTGCCCCATGACACACAAAGCTGGATTTGTAAATATTATTGGAAACCCAAACGTTGGAAAATCTACCTTGATGAATGCACTGGTAGGTGAAAAACTATCCATCATTACTTCCAAGGCACAAACAACGAGACATCGGATTTTAGGGATTGTAAATGATGATGATTATCAAATCATTTTTTCTGATACTCCTGGAATTTTACAACCTGCATACCAGTTGCAAGAGTCTATGATGGATTTTGTAAAATCTGCCTTTGATGACGCAGATGTATTAATTTATATGGTGGAAGTAGGTGAAAAAGAGTTAAAAAACGAAGCATTCTTTAAAAGAATCATCAACAGTAAAATACCTGTAATTCTTTTAATTAATAAAATTGACAAATCATCACAAGAAGAAGTAGAAGAAAAAGTAGCCTATTGGCGAGCCAAAGTCCCAAATTCCTTTGCCTATGTGATTTCAGCTTTAGAAAAATTTAATGTAGAATCTGTTTTCTATAAAATCATCGAATTGCTTCCTGAAGCACCTCCTTTTTACCCAAAAGATCAACTGACTGATAAACCTGAACGATTCTTTGTTAATGAGGCAGTAAGAGAGAAAATTTTAAAGCATTATAAAAAGGAAATTCCCTACTCTGTTGAGGTTGAAACTGAAAGTTTTGAAGAAGAAGAAACCATTATTAGAATACGTTCTGTAATTATGGTTGAAAGAGAGACTCAAAAAGGAATTATTATTGGCCACAAAGGATCAGCAATAAAACGTGTTGGCGCTGAGGCTAGAAAAGATCTTGAGGTGTTCTTTGGTAAAAAAGTTTACATAGAACTTTATGTAAAAGTGAACAAAGATTGGCGTTCTAATAATAGAGAGTTAAAACGTTTTGGATATAACCAAAAATGATTGTAAACAATCCTAAATCTTTTAGCTAGTCTATTGCAAAAGAGTATCTTTGCCGAAAATTTAGTACCATGAGTAGTATTGTTGCCATTGTAGGGAGACCAAATGTTGGAAAATCGACACTTTTTAATCGTTTAGTTCAACGAAGAGAAGCTATTGTTGATTCTGTGAGTGGTGTAACTCGTGATAGACACTATGGAAAATCTGACTGGAACGGAAAAGAGTTTTCTGTAATTGATACCGGTGGATATGTAGTAGGTTCTGATGATATTTTTGAAGGTGAAATTAGAAAACAAGTTCAACTAGCTATTGAAGAATCTGACATCATCATTTTTGTAGTAGATGTTGAAGAAGGAATTACCCCAATGGATTCTGAAGTTGCTAAATTATTGCGAAAAGTTAAGAAGCCTATTTTTCTTGCTGTAAACAAGGTTGACAATGCAATGAGAGATGCTGATGCTGTAGAGTTTTACAATTTAGGATTAGGCGACTATCATACAATTTCTTCGATTAATGGAAGTGGAACTGGTGATATTTTAGATGCCATTGCTGCTGAAATGCCAGAACCTGAAGAAGTAGATTTAGAAAAAGAAGAATTACCTCGTTTCGCAGTTGTTGGACGTCCAAATGCTGGAAAATCATCTTTTATTAATGCTTTAATTGGTGAAGAAAGAAACATTGTCACCGATATTGCCGGAACAACTAGAGATTCTATTGACACAAAATACAATCGCTTTGGGTTCGATTTTAACTTAGTAGATACTGCTGGGATTAGAAAAAAATCGAAAGTAAAAGAAGATTTAGAATTTTACTCAGTAATGCGAGCAGTTCGTACTATCGAATATTCTGATGTCGTTATTTTAATGGTTGATGCAACTCGTGGTTTTGAAAGTCAAGATCAAAATATATTCTGGCTAGCTGAAAAGAACAAAAAAGGAGTTGTCATATTAATCAACAAATGGGATTTGGTTGAAAAAGAAACAAATACCATGCGCGATTTTGAAGCTGAAATTCGTCGTGAAATAGCTCCCTTTTCTGATGTTCCAATCATCTTTACTTCAGTTTTAACAAAACAACGTCTCTTTAAAGCTATTGAAACAGCCGTAGAGGTTTTCGAAAATAGAAAAAGACGTATTACAACTAGCAAACTAAACGAAACCATGTTGGAGATTATAAGCAACAATCCTCCTCCTGCTACAAAAGGAAAGTTTGTGAAAATTAAATACTGCATGCAGTTGCCTACACAGACACCTCAATTTGTATTTTTCTCGAACCTCCCTCAATATGTAAGAGATCCTTACAAGAGATATGTAGAGAATCAACTTAGAGAACATTATGATTTCTCTGGTGTACCTATTATTATCTACTTCAGACAAAAGTAACTTTAACTTTTCTTTTGCATTAAATTATGATTCTACATTTGTAGAGTATTTTTATTTTCTCTTTTTTTGTGACACTTTCAAAAAATAGCAGTCTATTATTTGAATAAAAAGTTAAACGTTTGTACAGTTTTCAAAATTTAATTCAGAGAACAGTTCACTACAAAAAATAACCAATTGAATACATTGAGTTCTCTTGTAGTTTATATGAAATGTACTTTCGTTTATCTAGAATAAGCTTAACCAATGAAAACTAACTACATCGCTATGAAACCTATCTTTACACTATTGTTCATTTTCTTTTCTATAATGAGCTATTCACAATCTAAACCGTATACAATTGAAGGAACATTAAAATCTAAAAGCGATGCTGCTTTTTTAGAATCTGCTACAGTTCATTTAGAAAAAATTAAAGATAGCTCAGTAGTAACGTATACTATTTCTGATAAAAATGGGAAATTTAAATTAGAAGGGAAAACATTTGAAAAAGAGCTCAGGCTAGTTGTATCCTATATCGGTTACAAACCCTACTCTAAGAAAATAATTTTCGATAAAAGCAGTTTTCAACTAGGCGATATTCAATTAGAATTTGCCAATTTATTAGATGAAGTGGTTTTAAAGTCCAGAGCTCCAATTACTATTAAAAAAGACACATTAGAGTTTAATGTGAAATCTTTTAAAACCAAAAAAGATGCAAATGTAGAAGATCTTTTAAAAAAGCTTCCTGGTGTTGAAGTTGATGAAGAAGGTAAAATAACCATCAACGGAAAGCCAGTAAACAAAATTTTAGTCAATGGAAAACCTTTCTTTGGTGACGATCCAACCATCACAACTCGAAATCTCTCAAAAGAAATTATTGAAAAAGTACAGGTAACAGATACAAAAACAAAGTCTCAAGCTTTTAGTGGTGAAAAAGGCGATGATGAAAATAAAACCATCAACCTTACCATAAAAAAAGAAAATAATAAAGGGTATTTCGGAAGGCTAAGCGCTGGAAAAGGAACTGATGATTTGTACGAATTTGCGGGGATTGTAAATCGCTTTAATGACAAAAGACGTATTAGTATCCTCGGAGGAGGAAACAACTCGAACTCTCCTGGCTTTAGTTTCGGAGAAATACAAAACATGTTTGGAGGAAATAGCATGTCATTCAATAGTAATGGTTCTTTTAGTGTAGGAGGATTATCTTTTGGAACTGGAAGCGGAATTACCACCTCTGAGAATTTTGGAGCAACGTATGCTGATGAATACGGAAAAGGATTTGACATAAATGGAGATTATTTCTATTCTAATGCCGATAACACAAATAGATCTTCAAGAAATAGAGAAACCGTTTTACCTGACGGAACTTCCTTTTTTACCAACGCCAACTCAACAAGCAAAAATGAAAACAGAAATCAACGTGCAAATTTTGATTTGGATATTGAGGTAGATTCAACTTTCTTAATTAACATAAGACCATCTCTTACTTATAATAGAAGTAAAAGCAATAGCAATCAGTTTGAAGAATCTTTAGACAACTCTAACAACTTAGTAAATAATTCTACAAGCAATAGCTTTAGAGATGCCATTGCTAATAATTTCAGAAACAGATTCGATATTACCAAAAAACTGAATAGCAAAGGGTCTTTCTTGAAATTTAATTTGACAAATCAAATTGACAAAACCGAAATTGACTCAAGGTTTAACTCAGAGGTAGATATTTTTGGAACAAATCCTTCACAAGAAATCAGGAATCAGTTAGGAGACGAAACTACTACTTTTAACAGTTTACAAAGTAGTCTTACCTATCGATACCCTATTGTTGCGAAAAAAATCTTCATAGATTTCAAATATCAATACAGAAATGATAAGAGAGAAAATGAACGAAATACATTTGACATTGATCCAAATAACAATCAACAAATATTCAACACCGATTTAAGTACCGATTTCACATTTTACGACCGTACTTCTACACCAAGTATTGATTTAACCTATAGAAAAGATAAAATACGATTAAGTTTTGAAACTGGCTTTGTGTCTAGAACACTTGAAAACAGTGATGTCTTAAGACCAACTCAAAGCTTAAAAAAGGACTTTAACGCAGTAGAATTAAGCAGTAGATTTAGTTATCGTTTTAGTCAAAAAACTTCTATGTATTCTGGATACACACTTAGAAATAGACCTCCACAGCTGTCTCAATTGCAACCTTTTACCAACATTTCAAATCCATTAAACATCATCACAGGAAATCCAGCATTAAAGCCTGCAAATACGAATCGATTATACATGGGATTCAACAGTTTCGATTTTCAGAAAGGAACAGGTATATTTAGTTACTTAAGTGCCACTACTTCAAACAATCAAGTTGTTACAAAATCTGTAATTGATCAAAATTTGATTAGGAATACTACATATGAAAATGTTGATGGTAATTATAGTATTAATGGAAACATCAACTTTAGCAAAAACTTTAAACTAGATACTATTAGATCTATAAAATTGAGAATAGGTATCTCTACAAACATTAATAAATCAGTTAGTTTTTTCAATGATGTTAAATACAATTCTATAAACTCATCTTTTAGTCCTAATCTTGGATTTACTTTTAATTGGAAAAACTGGTTTGAAATTTCCCCTAGATATTTTGTTTCCATCTCTAAAACTAAATTTAATATTGATCAGTTTACCGATCAGAATTTCACCAGACATAACCTAAGAATCAGAACGAAGACTTTTGCTCCAAAAAGGCTAGAATGGGCAAATGACATTCGATTTCAATACAATCCTAACGTAGCTGATGGATTTCAAAAGAGTTCATGGTTCTGGAATTCTTCTATAGCATACAGTATGTTCAAAGACAAAGGAACGCTGACACTTAAAGCATATGATTTACTAAATCAAAACACCAATGCAAGAAGAAGAGCTACAGCAAATTATATTGAAGATTCTGAAAGTGTTGTCTTACAACAATACTTTATGTTAAGTTTTAGCTGGAAATTCAACACACTGGGAAGCAAAGGAAAGCAGAAAAATAATTTTGTTATTTTCGATTAAAGAGCCTATTTGCATATAAATAGCAAGGATTTCTGTAACGCAGAACACAAAAAAGCGACCAATCGGTTAGTATTTTGTAAATTTGCACTTTAAAACAAACAGAAATGAGAATTGTTAAATCTAACTTCGATGAAAATATGGAGCTGCCAGTGCAGCTAAATATCTCTTTCAAAAAGATTTTTGCAACGTTTGAAAAATACGCAACAAAAGAATTTAGCGCTCACCCTTATCACAAGTCTGCAATAGACATGGTAAAAGAGTTTAGTAAATACCCTGAGCTCATTAATGGATTTTCAGACTTCTCTTTGTTAGAAAAATATGAAGAACAAATAGATTTACTTTTAGAGCCTTTATTTCCTGAACCTTTATTGATGAATGAAATAAAAGCCGCTAGTATTCCTTTTTCATTTACCTCATTTAAGTTTACTACTCGTTTCGAAAATATTATAAAAAATGCCGGAGAAGATTTCGATATCAATATTCGTAATTACGAAGAAGATTCGATGTACATCATGGCATGTACTTTTATTATGAATTTTCACCATGGCTATGCTATGGATTTAAAAAGGCCTTTCTTTTTTGATATTCCAGATAAAAATTCAGGCATTACAAAACACTATAGAGCAGCATTTAATGGCGATTTTTTAGATGTAACCCCTACAGAAAATGCTCCTAAAATAACAGAAGAAGATTACAAACAACTATTAGACAACTTTGATAATATCGATGTTTGGAAAGAAAAGTTTCCACCTAACAGCTATGTTTTAAATGGATTTGGATTGATGAATCTCTTCGATGTAACCGTTGACGAGACTATTTCTTCTATACGGACCAACCTGCTAAAAAGTGGAGACGATTTAACAGAAAATTTGCAGGATGATTTACGTGAATTCTTTAACATTAAAGATTTAAGCCTAGGGTTTTCAGTATTTTGTATTGAAGATGATATAAGTGAAACCAAAATAGTAAAAGCTGATAGCCTTTTATTTAATACAGCTGAAGACATTTCATGCTCAGAATTCTTCTGTCATCATATCTTAGGAAAAGTATTTACAAAACACGAAAGTGTGGCTATTTCTGATGTAGAGACTTACGGTAAAAACACCAACCAAAATTCATTTTATAAAAAATTACACAGAGCAGGAATCGGAAGTATTATTCTAATTCCAATACTCGCTTCAAACGGTCAGAATTTAGCCATTCTAGAAATTGCTTCTCCTAGACCTTTTGAATTAAACTCTATCAATCAAAACAAATTAAAAGATATCATGCCTGCTTTTGAAGCAGCTGTTGAAAGAAGTTCTGAAGAAATGCAAAACATTATTGAAGCAACCATTCAAGAGCATTACACAACCTTGCATGAATCAGTAAAATGGCGTTTTGTAGATGCTGCTGAAAAATATCAAAATGAAATTCAGTCTGGTAAAGAAGATGTAAAACCAGAACAAATTGTTTTTGAAGATGTATACCCGTTATATGGACAAGCAGATATCAAAGGTTCTTCAACCGCAAGAAACGAATCTATCAAAGAAGATTTAACGACTCAGTTAACATTAGCAATTGATGTCTTAGATAAGGCCTGCACAACAGAACAATTACCAATATACGATGAGTTGATGTTCCGAGTACACGAATATTTAACTGACGTAAAGGATGGCTTAAATGCTGGTGACGAGATCGGAATTTTAGATTTCTTAAAACGTGATATTTATCCTGTTTTTAAGCACATTAAAGATCTAGGGAAAAACCTATCTAATGAAGTAGATATCTATATGGATCGTTTAGACCCTAATCTTCATGTTGTTTATGAAAAACGTAAAGATTATGAAGACAGTGTTTCTCTATTGAATGATAAACTTGCCAAGTTTATCGACAAAAAACAAAGTGAAGCTCAAGAAATGTTTCCGCATTACTTTGAACGCTATAAAACAGATGGTGTTGAGCACGACATGTACATTGGTCAGTCTTTGGTAAAAAACAAGGCATTTGATCCTTTATACTTATACAATTTACGATTGTGGCAATTGCAATTAATGTGTGAGATGGAAAACGTGGCTTTTGCTACACGAAATTGCATGAATCACGATTTACGTGTTGCTTCATTAATCTTAGTGCACAGTAATTCTTTGGCAATCCGTTTTAGAATGGATGAAAAGCAATTTGATGTAGACGGTGCATACAATATTCGTTATGAGATCATCAAAAAACGAATAGACAAAGCACATATCAAAGGAACTGATGAACGATTGACTGTTCCTGGAAAAATTGCCATTGTGTATTCTCAAGATAAAGACGCCAAAGAGTATCTTAAATATCTTAAATACTTACAATCTAAGAATTTCTTAGGAAAAGTTGAAAAACTCGAATTGGAAGATTTACAGGGTGTTTCTGGATTAAAAGCACTTCGTGTAGAAGTGATCTATCAAAAAGACTTTGACGAGAAAAAAACCATCAGTTTTGAAGATTTGATTGAGGAAATTAAGTCATGACAGTAAGAATTGTATCATTCAATCATTAAATACATTGTTACATTAATTAGGCTCCCTGCATTTTAAAGGAAACGGCAAAAGCAAGTACAGAAATAATAATCCCAACAATAAAGACGGTATAAGTTGTTCTTAATATGCCGTATTTTCTATTTAAAACCAATCCTAAGAAATACAAATCCTTCTTCATAGAAGAATATAAATAGTCCCTGTCTTGCATCATTTCTCCCATAGCCCACTCAAACTCATCCAGCTTCATTTTATGGAAATTCCCAAAAAACAGTAAGTTTACTTTCTTATTTTTCACATCCTCTTTTGTGAACTTTCCGCTCGTCACATTAGGTCGTGTTGCCAAGACTGATAAAACCATAGAAGCTAAGGTAAATAGCACAAAAATAACAGTAGGAACAATCAAATGACTGTTAGATGGATTGTCTAATTTAGGCAATAAGTTTGACAGTGCTAAAGACACAATAATAGCATTCACAGACAGTAGAATATTAGCCTTAGTATCGGCAATATCACTCAACGTAATATGGTTTCTCAAGGTAACACGAAACATCGTTTCAATACCACGTTCAGGCAATCTAGCCTTGTCTTTCTTCAACTCAAATTCTTCTGCTTTCTTTTCACTTTTCTTTTTCTCTTTCTCTAGCTTGCTTAAATTTTTAAACAAAGAAGCTAGGTTTTTATCCTTTCCTTCTTGCCAATTCTCTAAGGCGAAATTTGTATAATAACGATGGTGTTTTGTGAAGAAAGAAATATTTTCTTCTATCCATGGGATATCTTCATAGGTTTTATCTTGACTCAACTCCCATTCGTGTCGTAGTAACTCGCTAATCTGAGAATAATCTTTGTCTTTAAAATGAGAACTATCCGCATCACGAATAATTTTTTCCAATAAGTTTAAAGGTTCATACCCCATTTTGGTCGCCATGATCAAATGGCAAACACCGTCAATAAAATCATCAGAAACTTCATACTTCTTTAAAAACTCTTTCGCAACAGCAACTCCAAGTTCTTCGTGATTATTAACAGATTTCGTGTACCCTGTATCATGAAACCAAGCAGCAATAATTAATTTATTTGCATCATCAGCCTCAATCTGCTCACCTTCAATAATTTCTTTAGTTGCTGACACCACACGTTGGGTGTGACTCAAATTATGATACATATAATGATGCTTCAATTCATCATTCAATAAAGACGATACATACTTCTCAGCTTCTAATAAAATAGTTTCCATATGGGATTGTTTTTATGCTAATTTATGAATAAAATAAGAGTTCTTTCCTTCTTGTAAGATTTGATCCTCCAAAACGTCTAATCAGTCGTACTTATTGTAGTAATATTTCATTAAATTTAGATTTAAATTAATTCCTTATGATTACATGGAAAGATGTTATTCATTTTAGTATGAATGGCAACCCTACTCCGGACAAAAGAGTAGAAAAAACAGCAAAAGAATGGAGTAAAATTTTAACTCCAGAACAATTTAGAATCACACGATTAAAAGGAACGGAACGTCCATTCTCTGGTGAGCTATGCTCTATTTTTGAAGAAGGAACCTACAGTTGTGTGTGTTGTGATACTCCTTTGTTCGATTCAACAATTAAGTTCAATTCAAGTTCAGGTTGGCCAAGTTTTACGCAACCCATTAAAGAGAATGCTATTAAACATATAAAAGATAGTTCTCATGGAATGGTTCGCGTAGAAACGGTCTGTAATACTTGTGACGGACATTTAGGACATGTATTTCCTGATGGGCCAGAACCAAGTGGATTGCGTTATTGTATCAATTCTGAATCAATGAAATTAATTTAAAAACCATGAGTAAAAATATACAATTAGCGACTTTTGGAGGTGGATGTTTCTGGTGTACTGAAGCTGTGTTTTTAGAAGTCAAAGGAATCGAAAAAGTAGTGTCTGGATATTCAGGGGGAAATGCTCCTGGCAAACCAACCTATCGTGAAATTTGTTCGGGATTAACAGGGCATGCTGAAGTGATCCAAATTACTTTTGATGCTGATGTGATTTCTTATGAAGATATATTGATCATTTTTATGACCACTCACGATCCAACACAATTGAATCGTCAGGGTGCAGATGTGGGAACACAATATCGTTCTGTCATCTATTTTCATAACGAAACTCAACAAGAAATAGCAGAGATTGTTGTTAAAGAACTGGCTCCTCATTTTGATGGTGAGATAGTCACTGAAGTAAGTCCTTTGGATATTTTCTACGAAGCTGAAAAAGAGCATCAAGATTACTACAGAAATAATCAAAGTCAAGGATATTGTAGCTTTGTGATTACACCAAAACTACAGAAACTAAGACAGCTTCATGCTGACAAGTTAAAATAATGACGATTAAATTATACGGCGCAGATAGGTGTCATAAAACACAGCACTATCTGCGCTTTTTTAAAGCACATCAATTAGATTTCGTATTTTTAGATGTCGAGAAAAACGAAGATCATGCCAAAGAACTAAGGAGTTTATATCTCAACGGAAAATTAAATTTTCCTACCATTACCTTAGATTCGAAAAAACTAAGAAATCCATCAGATACTGAATTATTAAAGTGGATTGATAAATTGAAATAAATGAAGATCAAACTCACAAATAACTTTGCAGATCAACTACCCGCTGATCCCAATCTAGAAAACTCCAGAAGACAGGTGTTAGAATCTGTGTATTCATTTGTTACCCCTATTCAAACTTCAAACCCAAGTATCATTCACATTTCAAAAGAAATGCAAGATGAACTAGACATTGCAGATAATGATCTTACTTCTAAAGAATTCTTAGATTTCGTTACTGGGAATCACGTCATTGATGGTTCAAAACCTTTTGCGATGTGTTATGCTGGACACCAATTTGGAAATTGGGCGGGACAGTTAGGTGATGGTAGAGCGATTAATTTAGGAGAAATCAACAATTGGGCGATTCAACTTAAAGGAGCTGGACCAACACCTTATTCTAGATCTGCTGATGGATTGGCAGTTTTACGATCTTCTATCCGTGAATACTTATGTAGTGAAGCCATGCATCATTTGGGAGTTCCAACAACCAGAGCTCTTTCACTAAGTTTGACTGGAGATGAAGTTTTAAGAGACGTAATGTACAATGGAAATTCTGACTACGAAAAAGGAGCTATAGTTTCGCGGGTTGCTAAATCCTTTTTACGTTTTGGAAACTTTGAAATTTTTGCTGCAAGAAATGACATCAAGAACCTAAAAGTTCTTATCGATTACACCATAAAAACTCATTTTTCTGAATTAGGAACACCCAATAAAGAAACCTATTTAAAATTCTTTCAAGAAGTAACCAATAGAACTTTAGAGATGATTATCCATTGGCAACGAGTCGGTTTTGTACATGGAGTTATGAATACAGATAATATGTCTATTCTCGGATTGACCATCGACTATGGGCCTTATGGATGGTTAGAAGGATTTGATTTTGGATGGACTCCCAACACAACTGACAATCAACACAAAAGATATCGATACGGAAATCAACCCAATATTGGTTTGTGGAATCTATATCAATTGGCAAATGCATTGTATCCTTTGATTGAAGAAGCAGCACCTCTAGAAGCAATTTTAGAAACGTATGAAAGTGGATTTGAAAAGCAATCGCAGAACATGATGCGATCTAAATTAGGATTGACAACTCAACAAGAAACAGATCTCAATTTAATTCAATCTTTAGAAGATAATTTACAAGCATCAGAAACTGATATGACTATTTTCTTTCGCAACTTAAGTAAGTTCAACTGCAATGATTCTACTCATGGAATTGAGATCGTTAAAGAGGCTTTTTATACTCCTGAAGAGCTTAAAGGAGAATTGTTAGACAAATGGAATCAGTGGTTTACAAACTATGCGGGTCGTTTGAAAGAAGAGACCACTTCTTACGACCAAAGGATGGAACAAATGAACAAAGTCAATCCAAAATATGTGCTAAGAAATTATATAGCACAATTGGCAATTGACAAAGCTGATAACGGTGACTATTCTTTGATTGAAGAATTTTATCAACTTTTAAAAAAACCATATTCTGAACAACCAGCCTCTGAACAATGGTTTGCAAAGAGACCCGAATGGGCAAGGCATAAGGTCGGGTGTTCTATGCTATCATGCAGTTCATAAATTAAAACAAAAAGAATGAAAGCAATTTGGAATAACAAAGTCATTGCCGAAAGTAATGAAACCATTGTCGTAGAAAACAATCATTATTTTCCTGCAGACAGCATTAAAAAAGAATATTTTAAATCTAGTGATTTACATTCTACTTGTCCATGGAAAGGAATGGCTTCTTATTATACAGTTGATGTAGATGGTAATAGAAATGAAAATGGTGCTTGGTATTATCCTAACGCTTCTGAACATGCAAAACATATAGAAGGCTATGTAGCTTTCTGGAGAGGAATTAAAGTTGAAGAATAGTCTAATAAAAATTGGTTTTGGAGGTGGATGTCATTGGTGTACAGAAGCTGTTTTTCAATCGTTAAAAGGTGTTGAGGAAGTTGAGCAAGGATTTATTGCATCTACAAATGAAAATGAATCCTATTCTGAAGCTGTCATTGTACACTTTGATACTGAAATGATCTCACTAAAAATTTTGACAGAAATTCACTTGTTAACACATAAGAGTACAAGTGATCATTCGATGAGAAATAAATATCGTTCAGCGATCTATACCTTTTCTCAAGTACAAGAAAAGAAAGCTAGTGCTCTAATCTCAGAATTTCAAATCAATTTTGAAAATAAAATAATCACCAAAGTATTGCCTTTTAGAGAGTTTAAAGAGTCAGAGACGATGTTTCTGAATTACTATTATAGCAATCCAGAAAAACCCTTTTGTGAAACATTTATCAATCCCAAGTTATCACTCTTATTGAAAAAATTTAGTCACGTTGTGAACCAACAAAAAATGAAAAAATTAGAAGCTATCATATGAAAACCATCAAACTCAAAATACCCAACAGAAAAGGGTTAACACTGAATGCTTTTTTAGAATTACCAGCAAATCAAAAACCAAATTACTATGCCATTTTCGCACACTGTTTTACCTGTAGTTCTAGCTTAACAGCCGTAAAAAACGTAAGTCGCTCTCTAGCACAGGACGGATTTGGAGTTATTCGTTTCGATTTTACAGGTTTAGGAAGAAGTGAAGGAGAATTTACTGACAGTCATTTTTCTGCAAATGTGGAAGATTTAATTGATGTCCACGAATTCATTAAAAATAAATATGATGCTCCAAGCTTATTAATTGGGCATTCATTAGGCGGAGCTGCTGTATTGGTCGCTGCATCATTATTGGATGATATTAAAGCAGTAGCAACCATTGGTGCTCCTGCATCAGTAAGCCATGTAAAACACCTATTTTCACATAACGAAGATGAGATTCAAGAAAAAGGAAATGTACAAGTGAATATTGGAGGTAGGCCTTTTAATATCAATAAAGAATTTGTGGAGAATTTTGACAAAACAGACCTTCCTGCAATTGTTAAGGGTCTTCGAAAGCCACTGCTAATTATGCATGCTCCTTTTGATACTATTGTTGGAATTGAAAATGCTGAAAAACTTTACGTTCAGGCACATCATCCAAAAAGCTTTGTCACATTAGATGATGCAGATCATTTATTATCCAATTCAAAAGATAGTAGATATGTAGGCGATGTTATTGGAACTTGGGTGAAGCGATATTTTCCAGTCATGGAAAATCAACTATTGGATAGAGAAGGTGAAAAACTGGTAGGTCATTTAAATTTAATTGAAGATAATTTCACCACATATATTCAAACTAAAAATCACAGTTTAATTGCAGATGAACCTGACGGTATTGGAGATGATTACGGTCCTTCTCCTTACGATTTACTTAATGCTTCTTTGGCTGCTTGTACGGTTATGACATTGAAAATGTACGCACAAAGAAAGAAATGGGACTTGCAAGAAGTGTTTGTATACATCACCAATTCTAAGAAGCATAGTGATGATTTAGGAATAGACACAGAAAAGTCAGGATATTTAGATCATATGAGTAAAAAATTAAAATTTGTTGGTAACTTAGATGCTAAACAAAAACAGCGATTGAAAGAAATTGCATCTCGTTGTCCTGTTCATAGAACACTAGAAAAAGGAGCCGTTTTTGAAACAATATTGTTAGACTAATAAAGACATCATAATCCATTGAATAACCAAACATTGCTCGACAGATTTCTGTCAATCCGAAAACATACTGAAGATATTTGTGCTCAACTGAATAACGAAGATTATTCTGTACAGCCTCAAATATTTGTTTCACCACCTAAATGGCATTTAGCGCATTCTACTTGGTTTTTCGAGCAATTTGTATTGTCAGAATTTGAAGACAGTTATATGGTTTTTGATGAAGATTTTGCTTTTCTATTCAACAGTTATTACAACAATGTAGGCAAACGAGTATTACGTCCCAATCGCGGATTGATGACGCGCCCGTCTGTTGACGAAGTTTACAAATACAGAAGATCTGTCACTGAAAAAATGAGCGTGTTTTTAAAAAAAGACATTCCTCAAAACGTTCTTGACATTATAGAGATAGGTTTACAACACGAGCAACAGCATCAAGAATTGATGCATTACGATATCAAATATATTTTAGGAAATCAAGCTACGTTTCCAACGGTTAAAACGACACTTGATTTTTCACAAGAAAATACACCTATTGAGTTTATCAAAATTGAAGAAGGAGTCTATGAAATTGGACATCAAGGAGATGATTTCTGTTTTGATAACGAGCTAGGAAAACATAAAACATATTTGCACGAATATGAAATTGCCAACAGATTAGTTACTAATAAAGAGTATCTAGAATTTATCGATGCTGGAGGGTACCAAGATTTTAACTTATGGCATGCAGAAGGCTGGGATTTTGTGCAACAAAATGAATTGAAAGCACCTTTATATTGGTATAATGTAGATGGAGAATGGCATTATTATAATTTATGTGCTTTTGAAAAAGTAAATCCAGATGAAGTAGCGAAACACCTCAGCTTTTATGAAGCTAGTGCTTATGCTATGTGGAAAGGAATGCGTTTACCAACAGAGTTTGAATGGGAAGTTGCAGCAGCGCAACTAAATTGGGGAACACTCTGGGAATGGACAAACAGCGCGTATTTACCCTACCCTAATTTTCAAAAAGCAGCGGGTGCTTTGGGTGAATACAACGGAAAATTTATGATCAACCAAATGGTGCTTCGCGGTGCCGCCTTAACAACGTCAATAAATCACAGTAGAACAACGTACCGAAACTTTTTCCATCCAGACATGAGGTGGCTGTATTCGGGCATTAGACTCATTAAACAAAATGAATGAAACATTTGCGCATGACGTGCTTCAAGGCTTAACTGCTAACAACAAACATTTATCATCAAAGTATTTTTATGACGACAATGGCAGTCGTATTTTCCAAGAGATTATGCACATGCCAGAGTATTATTTAACCGACAGTGAGTTTGAAATTCTCTCACTACAAGCGAAGCAAATTATCGATGCTGTTGCGTTTCAACAACCATTCAATATTATTGAATTAGGGGCTGGTGATGGTTTTAAAACCTTCAAATTATTGGAATATTTAGTCAACAATGAAATTACTTTTCATTATGTACCTATAGACATCTCTCAAGAGGCTATTGATATCTTATCTGAAAAGTTACTGGAAAGATTACCCAATCTTTCGATTCAAGCCAAAGTAGGTGACTATTTTGAAGTCTTGAATGATTTAAAACAAGGAAATACACCAAGTTTATTACTGTTTTTAGGCAGTAATATTGGTAATTATCTAGAAAATCAAGCCAATGAATTGCTAACGCTCTTTAATGAAAATATGAAAAGTGGCGACAAGCTATTAATTGGGATTGATTTAAAGAAAAATCCACTAATTATTCAAAGAGCTTATTTAGACGAAAGCGGGATTACCAAAAAATTCAACTTGAATCTGTTGTTAAGAATCAATCAAGAGTTGGAAGCCGATTTTAAGATTGACGACTTCGACTTTTATAGCTATTACAATCCAGATACTGGAGAAGTAAAGAGTTATATAGTGAGCTTACGAAATCAAAAAGTCAATATTAAAAAACTGAATACTACCATAGATTTTAGATACGACGAGTTAATTTGGACGGAGCTTTCAAAAAAATATTCTCTAGAAGAGATAGAAAATTTAGCTAATGAAAACGGTTTTCAGATCGCTCAAAACTTCTTGGATTGTAAACATTACTTTGTAGATAGTTTGTGGGAGAAATAACATCAATCTGTTTATTACAGAACATGTAAGTTCTATTTTTAAGCAAATTTGTATTCTTTAGAGTCCAAGAGAATTCTACCTATGTCCAATTCATTGTAATTTATATTCGTTATTTTTATGCTAGGCAACCGACCAATCATTCAACTAACTTACAATAATGAAAGATTTTACAAAAGGAGTTCTTCTATTCTCAACAGCATTGATTATTAATGCATGTGCTAGCTATAAAACTCAATACCAAAACGATGCTAAAAATACAAAAGCATCCAAATCTAAAGAAGTTTCTCATACTTTTTATTTGATTGGTGATGCAGGTAATGCTGCATTGAATCAGGTTACTCCTGCTTTAGATGCTTTGAAAAATGAATTGAGTTCTGCTGATAAAAATGGAACACTTCTTTTTTTAGGAGATAATGTATATCCGAAAGGATATGACAAAAACTCTGCTTTGTCGAAACATCGTTTAGACACTCAGATAGAGTTAGGAAAAAGCTTTCAAGGAAATACAATTTTCTTACCTGGAAATCATGATTGGTATGGTGGTTTGGATGCATTGAAGGATCAAGAAAAAAGAGTTGAGAAAGCCTTAGGAAAAAATTCCTTCTTACCCGAGAATGGTTGTCCTATTGAAAAAGTAAACATTTCTGACGATGTTGTTCTCCTCATTTTAGACACTCAATGGTATCTTACAAATTGGGATAATCATCCAAAAATTAATGACGATTGTGACATTAAAACTCGTGCAAAGTTTTTTGATGAGTTTAAAGGTCAACTTAAAAAAGCACAAGGAAAAACTGTGGTTGTTGCCATGCATCACCCGATGTTTACAATGGGACCTCATGGGGCTCAATATTCTTTTGGAAGTCATATGAAGCCACTTCCTCTTTTAGGAACTCTAAAAAATATTTTACGGAAAACGACAGGTGTCTCAAATGCCGATTTACAAAACAAAAAATACAACGAACTAAAAAAACGCATCGTAACCTTAGCTCAACAGAATGAGAAAACCATTTTTGTTTCGGGTCATGAGCACAGTTTACAATACATTGTTGAAGATAATATCCCTCAAATCGTAAGTGGATCTGGATCTAAAGAGAATCCAACAAAATTAACAAAAGCTGGATTATTTTCAGCAGGAAAACAAGGGTATGCAAAGTTAATCATCTACAAAGATGGATCTTCTCATGTACAGTTCTTTACAATTGATGATTCTAAACCGGTGTTTGAAACTACTGTTATCAATCCCGCTAAACACATGCAGTTAATTGCTTATCCAGATCAGTTTCCTACAACCAAATCAGCCTCAGTTTACACTCAAGAAGAAGTGACCAAAGGCGGGACTTATAAATTCTTTTGGGGCGATCGTTATCGAAAATATTATGGCACAGAGATCAAAGCACCAACCGTGAATTTAGACACCTTATTTGGCGGATTAAAACCTACTCGAAAAGGTGGTGGAAATCAATCTAAATCACTTCGATTAGAAGACAAAGACGGTCGTGAATACGTAATGAGAGCTTTGCGGAAAAATGCTGTTCAATATCTACAGGCGGTTGCATTTAGAGACCAATACATTCAAGGTCAATTTAACAACACCTATACAGAAGGTATTTTGCTAGACGCTTTTACTGGAGCATATCCGTACGCACCTTTTGTTATTGGAACCCTTTCTGATGCTGTGGGAATTTACCACACGAATCCTGTTTTATATTATATTCCTAAGCAAAATGCTTTAGGACATTACAATTCTGAATTTGGGAACGAACTCTACATGATTGAAGAACGTGCTTCAGATGGTCATGGGAATCAAAAGAGTTTTGGCTTTTCAAATGAGTTGATTAGCACAGACGATTTACTGAAAGAAATTCATGAAGACGAAGACAATATTGTGGATGAAAAAGCACTGATCCGTGCTCGTTTGTTTGACATGTTGATTGGTGATTGGGACCGACATGAAGATCAATGGCGTTGGGCGAAATTTAAAGAAGGAAAGAAAACCATCTACAGACCTATGCCTAGAGATCGAGATCAAGCATTTTCTGTAATGGCTGATGGTTTGCTGTTAGGTTTTGCTACCAAAGTGATGACGAGTTTATCATTGATGCAATCTTATGATGACGACATTAGAGATGTTCCTGGTTTCAATTTAGAACCTTATCCTTTAGATATGGCATTGATTAACGAAGCAGTAAAATCTGACTGGGATCAAGAAGTTAAAACAATAGTTCAAAATTTAACTGATGACGTAATTGAAGAAGCGTTCAAGTTTGTTCCAACTGAAATGAATGATGAAACCATTGCACTAATCAAACAAAAACTAAAAGGACGTAGAACCAATCTTCAAAAAATCTCTAATGCTTATTTCAAGCACTTGAACAAGTTTCAAGTTGTAAAAGGAACTGATAAAGATGATTGGTTTGATATTGTAAGAATGTCTAATGGGCAAACAAAAGTTACAGGCTATCGAATCAAAAAAGGAAAGAAAGATCAAGTAATTCATCAAAAAACATATGACCGAAAGCACACAAAAGAAATCTGGATATACGGGTTGGATGACGATGACCAATTTGTAGTTTCAGGAAAAGGTGACAACTATATTAAAGTTAGAATTGTTGGCGGTCAGAATAAAGACGTTTACGACATTCAGAACGGAAAGAAAGTAGTTCTCTACGACTATAAATCTAAGAAAAGTGAGTTTATAACTAACAAGGGAAGAAAACGTCTCTCAGATGATTATGAAACCAATGTGTACGATTATAAAAAATTAAAAAACAACTCACGACAATTTTTACCTGCCATTGGGAGTAATCCAGATGATGGGCTTAAAATTGGTTTTGCTCACGCCTATATTGCAAATGGTTTTGAACGAAATCCGTTCACCTACAGACATACTATAAACGGAGCTGTATACATGGCAACAAGCGGGTTTGAATTGAACTATAATGGCGAATTTGCCAATGTAGTTGGCAAAGCCAATTTAGGTATCCATGCTTCCTTTACCAGTCCGAATTTTGCTACAAATTTCTTTGGATTTGGAAATCAATCTGTGAATTTAGATCCAGATGACGATGCTATTGATAGAGATTTTAATCGTGTTAAAATGCGCCAAGCACGTTTTGGCACTTCTTTACTTTGGAAAGGGGAGCTAGGTTCTTTGGTGAAACTTTCTGCTACATACGAAGCGATTGAAGTAGACAATACTGTTGGACGATTTGTAAACCTTACCAATCAACTTCCTACGAGAGTCTTCAACAATCAAAATTTTATTGGTAGTGAATTGAGTTATCATTTTAAGAACACAGACAATGAGGCTTTTCCTACTTTGGGGATGGAAATCAATTTGGCTACTGGGTATAAATCTAATATTGATGAATCTACAGGTTTTGGGTACTTCAAACCTTCCATTTCTTTTGATTATAAACTGACCAATAATGGTCGCATCGTATTTGCAACGAAGTTGGCTGGGCAAATGAATTTTGGTAACAATTTTGAGTTTTATCAAGCCGCTCGTTTAGGAGCAAGAAATGGATTACGTGGATATCGTTTTGATCGTTTCCTTGGAAAGAGTTCTTTCTACCAAAGCTCTGACATTCGTATCAATTTAAAAAAGATGAAGACTGGTTTCATTCCATTAACCATTGGGCTGTATGGTGGTTTTGACTACGGAAAAGTATGGGCTCCGAGCTTACCAACTGGAGACTGGAATACTTCAGCTGGTGGTGGTCTAATTTTTGACGCTGCCGATATGCTCTCAGCTAGTATTGGAGCATTTAGTAGTGATGACGGAATGCGAATTGCTTTTGCTATAGGCTTTGGATTTTAATATGATAAAGAGATTATATACAAATCGATTCATCATTTTCTTTGCAAGTCAATTGGCCATACTATTTGGTTCATTGATCTTTCCAACAGAATTCTTCGAATCGACATTAGTTCCCGCATTATTCTTGATCAATATTGCTTCAGGAATACTCATGATTTCTAAATCAAAGGCACTCTTTTGGCTGTATACTTCATTGTTTACCATATCATTGGTTGTATTTGGCTTGGATGTTGTTCAACGAAATACTATCGAATCAAATTTTGGGATTCGATTAGTTGTCTACTTTATCTTTTATGCCTCGGTAGCTATCAGCATTATCAAGCAAGTTTGGAGAGCTAAAAAAGTAAATAAAAATGTGATCATTGGTTTAATGAGCGGATATATTTCCCTAGGTTTTATTGCTTTCTTTATGTTTTCATCGATAGAATTGTACATGCCAAATTCGTTTAGCGGAATTACTTCAACAGGCATAGAGCTTGCCAACAAGCTAGATTCTTTACTTTACTATGGCTACATTACCATGTTAACTATTGGTTATGGAGATATCGTTCCTATCACCCCTATAGCTCAAAAAGCTGCTATTTTGGTTGGACTAATGGGGCAGTTTTATACCGTAATTATTACAGCGGTAGTTGTAGAGAAATACATCAAGTTTTCTAGTAAAGATTAATTTTTTTCTATCTTTATGGAAACCAATCTTTTATGGAGAAACGTGATTTCTTAAAAAACCTTTCATTAGCTGTATTGGGAGCGCCGTTTTATGGCAGTGCTTTAGCATCTTGTGCAGATGAAGCTTCAAAAACATCTGCAAATAAACTAGCCTCTAAAGGTGATTTCTGGTTAAAAGTTCGTGAAGATTATAAATTGAAACCAGACTATATCAACCTAGAAAGTGGCTATTACAATATCATCCCTACACCCACATTAAAAGCACTTCATAAGCACATAGACATGGTGAATTATGAAGGTTCTTATTATATGCGAACCGTGCAATGGGACAACAAAAAACGCATGTCAGAAAAGCTGGCGAATGTCATTGGAGCTACAGCAAAAAATGTTATCATCACTAGAAACACTACCGAGTCTTTAGATATGATTATCAAAGGAATGGATTGGAAATCAGGTGATGAAGCCGTATATGCAATCCAAGATTATGGTGCCATGAAAGTGATGTTTGAACAAGTTGCCAAACGATTTGGAATAGTAAATAAGGAAGTTTCAGTACCCAATCACCCGAAGTCAGATGAAGAGATTGTAGCCATTTACGAAGAGGCCATTACATCCAAAACAAAATTGCTGATGGTCTGTCATATGATTAACATCACCGGACATATTTTACCCATCAAAAAGATTTGTCAAATGGCGCATAAAAAGGGAGTGAAAGTCATGGTAGATGGGGCACATTGTGTGGGGCATTTCGAATTTGACATTAAAGACTTAGAATGCGATTTCTATGGTTCTAGTTTGCATAAATGGCTTGCCGTTCCTTTAGGTACTGGCTTACTTTATGTTGCCGACAAACATATCGATACTTTATGGCCAATTTTTGCAGAACACAAAAGAGAACCTGGCGATATTTCTCGATTAAATCATACCGGTACCATTCCTGTATATCACGATATTACCATTGAAAATGCCATTGATTATTACAATATGTTAGGTGGAGCTAGGAAAGAGGCTCGCCTGCGATATATTCAAGAATATTGGACTTCTAAAGTGAGAAATTACAAAGGAATTATCCTTAATACTCCGAAAGAGTCTCATCGAGCTTGTGGAATTGCCAACGTGGGCATTGAAGGAATGAAACCTGCTGACTTAGCAAAGAATCTAATGGACAAATACACTATTTTTACAGTAGCTATCGACTATGCAAATGTGCAAGGCTGTAGAATTACACCCAATATATTTACCACTACCGAAGAATTGGATGTCTTTGTAAAAGCCTTAAAAGAAATGGCAACAACATAAATAATAAAGAAATGGCAAAAATGAAAGTTACAGCTGAAAAAAATGAAAAAGTTGCTAATATGATCTTTGCATCTATTTACCCACTTTACTGGAATAGATTGGAAAAGCACGGTAGAACAAAAGAAGAGTACCATCAAGTATTAGAGTGGTTCACTGGTTTTGGGGAAGATGAATTACAAACACTTATTGCAGAGAAAGTAACGTTTAGAACGTTTTTTGAAAAAGCAAAAATACATCCCAACGCATACATGATTAAAGGAGTTGTTTGTGGTTATCGAATCGAAGAAATAGAAGATGAATTTGAAGTATATAAGCAATGTAGACGTATGGAAAAGTTGATTGATGAATTGGCAAAGGGTCGTAAAATGGAAAAGATTTTGCGTATTGCAAAGGATTAAATTATATGGGTATTAAAAACCATCATAAAACGATTAAAATCCTACTCAAGATCAGATTGGAGGTTTGAAGATTACCCAATCAAAACTTGGGGAAATCCAAATGCTGGATAAGATAACGTAGCCTATGGTGCAGAAATCACCAATTGGCCTGCAATGATTGGTCATGGAAAAAACCCTGAAGAAGCCATTATTGCTTTAAAAAAACTTTATCCTTTTTAAGAATCATAACAGCAAACTTCCAAGACCAGGAAGTAAAGTCCCTCTAAAGTTTTCAGAATCCATTAGCGATAAGGAATAGAAAACAAATTCTAATCCAATCCGAATAAATACAAATTCCGTCCACCCATTTTGTTTTCTTCATCGGCAATATAGAGTGTAGATTTGTTTTTAAAGGTAATAGACTCTTTTTGAGATTCGTGTCCAAATGGGTATTCTTTGGCATCTCCAGAAAAGAAATTATCGCCTGTGAAATTGGTAAAGACCCACGCAGATTTTTGGTTGAGTAACACCACTTTTTTTCCATCTTTTGAGATATCTGCTCCTGTAATCCAACAATATTTTTCAGGACAGGTTGTAAAATCAGCAATCCGCTCTGCCCAATGGTTTCCTACTTTGTTAGGCACACGATATAAGAAGGTTCTTCCAATTTCGTTTTTTACTCGGCTTTTGGTAAAGACATAAAAGAAATCATTCCATTCAAAGAACCCTTCTACATCATAATATAGCTGTTTCTTTTTGGGTGGAAATTTCTTCTGCTCTGGAAAATGAAAATAGATTCGTTCTATGCCAACTTTCTTTTTGCTGTTTAGGTCTTGTGCTTTGACTTTTAAGATTTGTAAGTCTCTTCGTTTATTTAAATTATTTCCAAAATCACCGATGTAGAGATTGCCTTGTTTGTCTAGGCTAATATCTTCCCAATCTTTGTTAAGCGCATTGACTTTGAGTGTTCTTTTAATCTTTCCATCTTCAGTTACCAAATACACTCTCGGTTTGTTACCGCTATCATTGAGCATCCAAAAAGCATTTTCTTTTACATCATACTGAATTCCAGAAACCTCTTCCAGCACTTTTGGAAGTTTTGCTTTCAATTCTAATTGTCCGTAGTTGGTACAACTACATAAAAAAAGTAAAGAGAAAAGAATAAAGGTTTTTTTCATAATAACAAAAATAAGAATCTATTTCTTGTCAGGTCGAGCGCAGTCGAGAACTAAATTGAGCCCTACTGCATCTCTACTCCGCTCGATATGACATGCTCGAGCTAACAATATAATTTACAACGAAGTTCCTCCATCAACAGTGATAGTCTGACCTGTGATAAATTTTGTTTGATCGGATGCCAACCATACAATGGCATCTGCTATTTCGGTTGCTTCTCCGTATCGTTTCATAGGAATTACCGCTTTTAACATGTCATCCATATCGGGTCTTGCAGACAATAACTGATCTAACAAGTTCGATTCTGTATATCCCGGACACACAGCATTGATTCTGATACCTGTTTTTGCATATTCTAAGGCTGCCGACTTGGTCATTCCTACCACAGCAAATTTACTTGCTGAGTATGAAAGATTGTTTAAGGAAGCTTTCAATCCTGCAAGCGATGCAACATTTACTATATTTCCAAATCCTTGTTTCATCATTTGTTGAAGTGCTAATTTCATACAATAGAAAACGCCTGTTTGGTTAACGGCAATCACAGAATCCCAATCCTCTAAAGTGTATTCTGCGGTTTTTAGCAATTTCTTCGGTCCGATTCCTGCATTATTGACTATTACGTCCAGTTGTCCATAAGCAGTAACGGTATGCTGAATTAAGTTTTCTACTTCTCCAATTTTTGTAACATCGGCTCTAATAGATAACGATTCTCCAAAATTAGCAATAATCTCATCCGAAACCTTCTGTGCTTTTTCCAAATCAATGTCTGAAACCACAACTTTAGCTCCGAACTTAGCAAAATGTAATGCCGTGGCTTTTCCAATTCCAGAACCTGCTCCTGTTACAATGACAATTTTATCTTTTACTTTCATGATATTATTTATCTTTTATGTCAGTTCGAGTGATCGCGCTAAGGTGTTATTGTATCGAGAACTTTTTCTCCCAATACTTCTCGATACATTTTAAAATGTTCTTCGACAAGCTCAGAATTACATTTCAAAATACTCGAAGTGACATCAATGGTTTCATTCATTCACAAAAAATCAACCTTGAATCCGACAAGGCAGATGCTCTTATATGTAGAGGGTACTCTTTATTCTGTGTCAACTTAAAAAACTCATATTTGGTTGCATATTTTACTATCAATACTTCATCCCATAGCGGTTCTTCAGATGGACCTAAAACAATACCTACTGGCTTTCCTTTAAAGATAATTTCTGCATCAATCCGTTCAAAAAAAGGCGCTGCAGCTTTCATATAATCTACATAAGTTTCTTGTCCCGTTTTTCCAGTTTCCGAAACTAGCTCTTTGTAGTTTAGATAATTTAACATAAAAACAGGTTGATCTTCTGGAAAAGCTTTTAGTTTTTCTATGGCTTCTTGGTTTACTTGCATTGTAAATATATTTTCTAATTTGTCACATCGAGTGCACTGAACTTGTTTCAGTGTGTATCGAGATGTCTTTTCAAACTTGTTCTCGATACTTCGGCTTTGCCTCAACTCGAACTGACAGCGTATTTATAATTAATCAATTTTGTTCGTTTTTATCGATTTTAACGCCAATTTACAACATAATTCGGATGCTTTATTCAAATTAGCAAAACGAGGATCTGTGGTTAATCCTTTGCTATATCGATAATAAATCTGTTGTGCAATTACTGCTATTTTAAACAATCCAAACGCATAATAAAACACAATATTTTGAATATCTCTTCCTGATTTTTGTGCGTAGATTTCAACGATCTCACTACGAATCGGATTTCCTTCAAAAACGGTAGGCGATGGAATTCCTTGCTTGACAAAATCGTGATCTGTAGCAACAGTCCAATATCCTAAAGAAGTTCCTAAATCCATTAATGGATCTCCTAAAGTTGCCATTTCCCAATCCAATACAGCGGTGATTTCTTGCCAAGATGAATCCTTAAAAACCACATTATCATACTTATAATCATTGTGAATCAAACAGTGATCGTAGTGTTTTGGTTGATTCTCTTGCATCCATTGCATCACCATCTTTGCTTCTGGCACATCTTCTGTGGCTGCTTTTAAATACTGCTTCCCCCAATTGGTCACTTGACGTTCAACGTAGCCATCTGGTAGTCCTAGATCTGACAATCCGACTGTATTATAATCCAATTGATGGAGTTCTGCGAACGTATCCAGCCATGAATTGGCAATGGTTTTGTATTGCGTTGGACCGATATTTCTTTTGTGCGCTTCTTTGTAGTTCAAAATAATGCCTTCTACTTTTTCCATGATGTAGAACTCACTTCCTAAAACGGAATCATCATTGGTATAAGCAAACATCATTGGTACTTTTGAAAACCCTTTTTGAACACCTGATTGCACTTTGTATTCGCGACTCATATCGTGACCCCGTTTAATAGCTCCGATTGGTGGTTTCCTTAGCACATATTCTTTTTCTTCAATAGACAGTAGGTAGGTGAGATTTGAATATCCGTGTGTAAATTGTTCTACAAATAATTCGCTTTCTAAAGAAGAAATCAATTCCTTTTGTTGCAAAAACTGCTTTAGTTTTACTTCTGGCAACTCCTCTCCTTTTCGTACTTTTTGATCAGACATACTTACTCTTTTCCATATTTACGAATCATACTTTTTCCTAGCTGATACATATGTACCTCGTCTGGCCCGTCTGCCAAACGTAGCATTCTTGCAATGGCATAATAATGTGCTAATTGTGTATCGGGTCCAACTCCTTTTCCTCCTAAAATCTGTATGGCTCTATCAATAACTTTCAAGGCCATATTAGGTGCTACAATCTTTATCATAGCAATAATATCTTTGGCTTCTTTGTTTCCTAGTTTGTCCATCTTATCGGCAGCAGAAAGCGTTAGCAATCGTGCTTGTTCTATGTCGCATTGAGATTTAGCAATATCATGTCTCATGCTACTAAAATCGTAGAACTTCTTTCCGAACGCTTCACGTTCTAAGGTTCTTTGCGACATCAATTCTAAGGCATACTGTGCCATTCCTACCAAACGCATACAATGGTGAATTCGACCTGGTCCTAAACGCCCTTGCGCGATTTCAAAACCTCTTCCTTCTCCAAGGATTAGATTCTCTTTTGGAACTCTAACATTGTTTAAGACAATTTCTGCATGTCCTTCTGGGGAATCGTAATACCCTAAGACAGACAAAGGTCGGATGATTTCCAACCCTTCTGCATCCATAGGAACTAGCACCATACTTTGTTGTTGATGTCGATGTGCTGTTGGATCTGTTTTTCCCATCACAATTGCCACTTTACAATACGGATCCATTCCACCTGACGACCACCATTTTCTTCCATTAATCACATATTCATCTCCTTCCAAAACAATGGAAGTTTCAATATTGGTTGCATCGGAAGAAGCAACTTCGGGTTCTGTCATTAAGAATGCAGAACGAATTTCTCCATTCATCAGTGGTGTTAACCATTGTTCTTTTTGAGCATCACTTCCGTATTTTGCTAGAACCTCCATGTTTCCAGTATCAGGTGCAGAGCAATTGAAAATTTCAGAAATCCAGATCCGTTTCCCCATGATTTCAGCCAAGGGAGCATATTCTAAATTGGTTAACCCCGGACTTAAATTTCCATAATCTTTGGGAAGAAATAAATTCCATAATCCAGCTTCTTTGGCTTTTTGCTTGAGTCCTTCTGTCTTTGACCAACGCTTCCAGAGGTTCTCTGGATTCTGTTGAAACGCATGAAACTCTGCTTCTACAGGAACAATATGTTCTTCAATAAACGCATTGAGTTTTGCTTGAAGTTCTAACGATTTTTGTGAGTATTCGAAGTTCATAATATTTCTAGGAAAACCATATTTTAATTTTTGAAAAAAGAGTCTCTTTCTTTTCGGACTTACTTAACATATAATTAGAATGATAAACTTTATCAGTATCTATTTTAATCCCATGAATATATTTGTCTATCCAAATGGATGCTTGTTCCTTTATAACCTCTTCTATATTATCTAAAGTTGCTCCTTCAAAATAAAAGTTGCATCCAATATCTTCTAATTCACTCCAAGCATAATGAAGAAAATAGAATGGTGTTAAACCAAATTTATCATCATCATTAAAACTATCATTCTCAAGAAATAGCTCATATAAAACATCTAAATTTCTTCTTATAGCATCATCGCCCAAAATCTTATGCATATGATAATGGGTAAATTCAAATGTTGCTTCTTTACCTTCTTTTTCTTCAAGGCTTAAGTCTTTTAACACAGCACTTAAGTATGGTTTAACTTCAGCTTTATCAACAGGTTTTGTAAATGAAGCTAGCATAAACACATTATCTGTTTCTAATCCATTTCGGATTAAGTCGATCGCCCAATCTACAGTCAAATTATAATTAAAATCATCAATTGCATTATGAAATTGTATTAAATCAGATATGTTATATTCACTACTCATACGTAATTCGTAATTAATTACCCCGCAATCATATAACCTCCATCAGCAGTATAAACACCACCTGTCATGTATGATCCTGCATCGGATGCTAACAAGCAAGCCAGTCCTACCATTTCTTCAGGCTGCCCCATGCGTCCGCTTGGAATGGTTTTTTCGACTTTGGTCAAGAGTTTTTCATTGGTCCATAAAGCTGCACTAAACTTGGTTTGAATCAGCCCTGGACAAATGGCGTTGGCACGAATTCCGTGCTGCCCCCATTCTTTCGCTTGATTTTTCGTCAGCATTAAAATAGCTGCTTTGCTTGTGCTATACAATCCCAATCCAAAACCTGGTGTAAGTGCTTCTACGGAAGCAATGTTTATGACACTTCCGTTTTTATTCGCTTTCAAATATGGAAGTACCAAATTGGACAATGCCCATGGTGCTTTTACGTTTACATCCATAATCTTATCAAAAATCGCTGGATCGACGTCTTCAATGGGTCCAAAAACTGGATTAATCGCTGCATTGTTTACGAGAATATCAATTCTTCCAAAAGTCTCTACAGTTTTCTCAACGAGATTCTTTCGCTGATCTTCTTTACCAATATGACAAGCTATTCCAATGGCTTTTAATCCTTCTTTCGTAAATTCATTTACTACTTCATCGCAGGCTTCTTGACTACGGCTACTAATGACAACTTGAGCCCCTTTTTCAGCCAGTCCTTTAGCGATGGCTTTTCCAATTCCTTTGCTAGAACCTGTAATGATGGCAACTTTGCCATTCAAATCGAATTGATCCATATCGTATTTTCTTCTTTTAACTTCAATAATATTTCAAAAGTTTGCCACATTTCACTTCACCCTTCACCTTTCAACCTTTACCTATTTCAGATAATTGGTTCTGAGTCTTTTTTAATGGTAATTGATTCTGTATTCAATAAAATTTCTGACAAACCAGATGTTTTCGGTAATTCATAGGTATAGAAATACTTCATGGTATGAATCTTACTTTCATAAAAATCCTTTGAATATTTTCCATCAGCATTCAATCCTTTTGTTGCATTGAACCCAATGTCTAACCACGTCCAGCTTACCAAAATCAAGCTTAAAAACTCCATAAAAATAGAAGCGTCTGCTAAATAGCGTTCATAATCGCCTTTCATTGCATGAGGCATTAAATGCCCTAGAACTTTTTGTGTGAGTTGTAATTTTTCTCCCAAAGTTTTCGCGTACTGTTGTAAGCTTTCCTCTCCAGATGCTTTTTGAATGGTCTTCATAATTTCTCCTGAAAGCAACTCTAAGGCTTTTCCATTGTTCATAGGTACTTTTCGTCCTAATAAATCTTGGGATTGGATTCCTGTTGTTCCTTCATACAAGGATGAAATCCGAATATCTCTGTAGTATTGTTGTAAAATAAAATCGGTGCAAAACCCATATCCTCCCAGCACTTGTAGTCCGTTATTTACAGCATAAGCTCCAGCTTCCGATGGATAGGTTTTTACAATAGGAATAATCATTTCTAATAATAAATGATACTTTTCTTTCTCCTCTGGTGATGTTGCTGTGGCAATAATATCATAATATCTTGCTGCCAATAGCACCAAACTCATGCTTCCTTCAACAATCGATTTTTGTAACAATAGCATTCTACGAACATCTGGATGATTGATAATGAGGGTTTGATTTTCCTCTGGATTTTTCTTTCCATCACTAGATAACTTTCTTCCTTGCGGACGTTCATTTGCATATTGCAAAGAAGCATAATACGCTCCACAGGCAATCGCGGAAGCACCCCGGCCAACAGCTATTCTAGCTCCATTCATCATCAAAAACATATAATGCAATCCTTTATGGGGTTCACCTACAAGCCAACCTCTACAATCATCAGCATCTCCAAATCCTAAATGTGTTGTACAATAGCCTCGTTGTCCTAATTTTTGAAAATCAGCCACCGTAGTGACATCATTTGCTTCTAAGCCTCCATTAGCTGGACGATTTTTAGGGACGACAAATAAAGAGATTCCTTTGGTTCCTTTTGGGGCTCCATCAATTCTTGCTAAAACAAGATGAACAATGTTTTCTGTAAAATTATTATCGCCTCCAGAAATAAATATTTTTTGTCCGCTGATGTGATAAAAACCATCATCCGTTGGAGTTGCTTTTGTGACAATATCCGACAATGAACTTCCTGCTTGAGGTTCTGTTAAACACATGGTCCCGCCCCATTGCCCAGAAAGCATTTTCGGAACATAGGTTTCATTTAATTGTTCATTTCCGAAATGAATAATAAGTTCAGCAGAGCCTTGAGTTAAAGCGGTATACCCAGGTAAATGATTGTTGGCTGCATCTAGTATATAGGTTGCGGCTGTGTGTGTAGAAAATGGGATTTGCAATCCTCCTACTTCATAATCGAAAGGAGCAGAAATGAGTCCCAACTCACCTCCTTTATACATCATGGTTTTTACTTGATCGTGAACAAATACTTTTCCGTCTTTATGATATGCTGGATGTTCATCCATTTCTTTAAAATAGGGGAAGAGTTCTCTATCAGCAAATTCTTTTACTGAATCTAAAAACATGTCAAGCGACTCTTTATCGTGGTCTTGAAAACGTTCTCTGGAAAGCAATTCCTCTAGATTGTGCACATCATAAAGCATGTATTTTAATGTATCAACATCTACATACTTATCTGGCATTTTCTAAATTTTTACAATTGATTCTTAATTTTGGTCAATTCGGCTTTTACTGCTTCTAATCTACTAATTATTTCGTGATTATTCACAATGCCTTCTGGGTTTTTCTTAAGTTTCAGTTTTGCTCCATCGAGGGTAAATCCTCTTTCCTTGACTAAATTATAGATCAGTTTGAAGTTGGAAATGTCTTCTGGTGTAAAAAGACGATTCCCTTTTGCATTCTTTTTTGGCTTGATAATATCAAACTCTTTTTCCCAAAAGCGAACTAATGAAGTATTAACAGAGAAGGCTTTGGCTACTTCTCCTATTTTGTAGTATCTTTTTTCTGGTAAGTCTACGTGCATAGTGGGTTATTAATCGTAAGACTGACCTTCTAATTGTGCCATTTTTATCATAGCATTAAACTCTTCTGGAGTTAAACTACCATAGTAAAAATTAATTGGATTGATATGTCTTCCGTTTTTACGAACTTCGTAATGCAAATGTGGTGCTTTAGATCTTCCTGTGCTACCAACATATCCAATTAAATCTCCTCTTTTTACTCTTTGTCTTCTTCTAACAACATATTTTGTCATGTGCCCATACAAGGTTACATAGCCAAATCCATGGTCGATTCTTACATGCTTACCATACCCAACAGCTCTCCCATCGGCTCGAATAACAATACCATCTCCAGAAGCATAAATCGGTGTTCCTTTTGGTGCCGTGAAGTCCATTCCTTTATGAAACTTTCGAGCCTTAGTAAACGGATCATTTCTCCATCCATAACCAGAAGCCATACGTGTTAAATGCTCATTACTTACCGGTTGTATTGCTGGAATAGAGGCCAACATCGTTTCTTTTGCTTTTGCTAATGCTACAATTTCATCTAAAGATTTTGACTGCACAGCCATTTGTTTAGAAAGTACATCTATCTTTTTGGTTGCGAGTTTAATCATCTCAGAGTTTTCAAAACCATCTAAAAATTGGTAACGATTAACTCCTCCAAAACCTGCTTTTCGTTGCTCATTTGGAATCGGATTCGCTTCAAAAAAAGTTCTATAAATTGTATTATCGCGTTCCTGTAACTGAGTTAAAATCTGAGAACTCTCACCTAATCGTTTGTTGAGTAACTCATAATTTAATTTTAAATTTTCCAACTCTCGCTCTTGTGCTAATTGTTCCGGTGTTTTTAAAAATTGACTTAATAAAATGAATCCTAAAAACATGACAAGCAAAGCACTAAAAGCAATTAGTATAGCCATTTTAGAGATATACCCTTTATTAGCTTCTATCTTTCGATAGCTAAGGGTATCAGAATCGTAATAATATTTTACTTTTGCCATACGACTAAATATGCTACTTTTGTGAGCTGTAGATCTCTAGATTTTCTAGTAATCTCTCAACTAATAACTGTCAAATTTACAAAATGTTTCGAGAAGTGTTTTTTTGATTCATTTTTTAAATAAAAGTTAACATATTAAAGTAGTACTGAAGCCTAACTGTTGATTCATGAAATCTCAAGAAATTCGTTCTCAATTTTTAACCTTTTTTAAGGAAAAATCTCACGATATTGTTCCTTCTTCACCGATGGTCTTAAAAGACGATCCAACCCTGATGTTTACCAATTCTGGGATGGCCCCTTTTAAAGAATATTTCTTAGGGAATGCAGTTCCTAAAAACAATCGTATTTCTGATACACAGAAATGTTTGCGTGTTTCTGGGAAGCATAACGATTTGGAAGAAGTTGGTTATGATACCTATCATCATACTATGTTTGAAATGTTAGGAAATTGGAGTTTTGGTGATTACTTTAAAAAGGAAGCAATTGCTTGGGCTTGGGAATTACTAACCGAAGTTTATGGCGTCTCAAAAGACATCTTATACGTTACCGTTTTTGAAGGCAGTACTGATAAAGACAATTTATCTATGGATCAAGAAGCCTATGATCTTTGGAAAAAAATTATTCCTGAGGATCGTATTTTGATGGGCGATAAAAAAGATAACTTCTGGGAGATGGGAGAGCAAGGTCCTTGTGGTCCGTGTTCTGAGATTCATGTAGACATTCGTACTGAGGAAGAGAAAGCAAAAGTTGACGGGAAGACCTTAGTGAATATGGATCACCCTCAAGTGGTGGAGATTTGGAACTTGGTTTTCATGCAATACAATAGAAAAGCAAATGGAACGCTAGAAGATTTACCAGCCAAGCATATTGATACTGGAATGGGATTTGAACGTTTGTGTATGGTTTTACAAGATGTAAAATCGAATTACGACACCGATGTTTTTACACCAATTATTACAGAAATTGAAGCCATCACAGGAACTACCTATGGCAAGAACGAAAAAGCGGATATTGCCATTAGAGTAATTTCTGATCATGTAAGAGCTGTTGCTTTTTCAATTGCTGACGGACAGTTACCGAGTAATACTGGAGCTGGTTATGTGATTCGTAGAATCTTACGTAGAGCTGTTCGATATGGTTTTACATTCTTAAATAAAAAAGAACCTTTTATATACCGATTGGTTGATGTGCTTACTAAAAAAATGGGGAAAGCATTCCCTGAATTGAAAGCACAAAAACAACTGATTGAAAATGTGATTCGTGAAGAAGAGAATTCATTTCTACGAACATTAGATCAAGGATTGGTTTTATTAAATCAAATGATTGAGAATGCTACTTCAGATACCATTTCTGGAGAGAAAGCTTTTGAATTGTATGATACATATGGATTCCCAATCGATTTAACTTCTTTGATTCTTCGTGAAAAAGGATTGAATCTAGACGAGAAAGGTTTTCATGCTGCTATGAAACAGCAAAAAGAACGTTCTCGTTCTGCAAGTGAATCTTCAACAGATGATTGGACTGTCTTAATAGATGACAAAATAGAAGAATTTGTAGGATTTGATACTTTAGAAGCTAAAGTTAAAATCACTAGATACAGAAAAGTTACTTCGAAGAAAGATGGTGATATGTATCAATTAGTTTTCAATCTAACTCCTTTCTATCCAGAAGGTGGTGGTCAGGTTGGTGATAAAGGATATTTAGAAGATGCTCATGGAGATGTTGTTTATGTCTTAGACACCAAAAAAGAGAATAATCTTATCATACATTTCACTAAGAACCTTCCAAAGCATTTGGAAGAATCGTTTACTGCTGTAGTGGATAAAAAACAACGTGAAAGAACGGCAGCAAATCATAGTGCTACACATTTATTACACCAAGCATTGCGTGAAGTTTTAGGTGTACATGTAGAACAAAAAGGAAGTGCTGTACATTCTAAATATTTACGTTTCGACTTCTCTCATTTTTCTAAAATGACTTTAGAACAATTACGTGATGTAGAGAACTTTGTGAATGCAAGAATTGAAGGAAAACTACCTTTAATAGAAAAACGAAATACACCAAAAGAACAAGCCATTGCTGATGGAGCCATGAGTTTGTTTGGAGAAAAATACGGTGATACTGTTCGTTCTATTCGCTTTGGACAATCCATAGAGCTGTGTGGAGGAACTCACGTGCAAAACACGGGAGACATCTGGCATTTTAAAATCAAATCTGAAGGAGCTGTAGCTGCTGGAATTCGTAGAATTGAAGCGATTACCATGGATGCTGTAAAAGATTTCTATTTCGATAACAATCGTCAGTTTTTCGAAATGAAAGACTTATTAAACAATGCTCAAGAGCCTGTAAAAGCTTTGCGAGTTATACAAGATGAAAATGCGGCATTGAAAAAGCAGGTTGAACAATTATTAAGAGACAAAGCAAAGAATCTTAAAGGTGATTTAAAAAGTGAGCTTGAAGAAATTAATGGCGTTCAGTTCTTAGCGAAGCAAGTCGACTTAGATGCGGGAGGAATTAAAGATTTAGCTTTTCAATTGGGAGGCGAATTTAAAAACTTATTCTTACTATTTGGTGCCAATGTGAATGGAAAAGCAATCTTGACATGCTATGTTTCTAAAGAAATTGTTTCTGACAAGTTAAACGCTGGAACCGTTGTTAGAGAACTTGGAAAATACATTCAAGGTGGTGGTGGTGGACAACCATTCTTTGCTACGGCAGGAGGTAAAAATCCTGATGGAATTCCAGAAGCATTATCCAAAGTTAAAAGTTATTTAGAGTAAAAGTCAAAAGTTAATACCTTTGAAACTTTAGGACTATACAACTTTGCGACTTATATATGAATCTCCAAACCTACATACCACTTTCAAAAGAAACGAGAAATCCGATAGATTACAACTCAAAAGTATTCTTGCTAGGTTCTTGTTTTTCTGAAAATATTGGAAACAAATTCAGTCATTTTAAATTTCAGTCGAGTCAGAATCCTTTTGGGAATTTATTCCATCCAAAAGCCATTGAAAATTTTGTAACAAATACCATTAATGAAAAAGAATATACTGAAGAAGACATTTTCTTTTTAAACGAACGCTGGCATTGTTTTGAGGCGCATTCTCAATTAAGCAATGCATCAAAAGAAAGTTTGTTAAACGATCTGAATTCAGCAAGTCAACAAACAAATCAACAGTTACACGAATCAACCCACATTATCATTACTCTAGGAACTTCTTGGGCATATCGTTTTATTGAATCGGATACGGTTGTTGCCAATTGTCATAAAGTTCCGCAGAAGAAATTCTTAAAAGAACTCTTATCTGTTGATGAGATTACCGAAAGCTTAGAGGCGATTGTTTCTTTAATTAGAGACATCAATCCAACTGTTCATTTCATTTTTACGGTTTCTCCTGTTCGTCATTTAAAAGATGGTTTTATTCAAAATCAACAAAGCAAAGCACACTTGGTTGCCGCTATTCATCAAATTGTAGAACCTAGAAAGAGTCTCTTTTATTTTCCTAGTTATGAAATTGTCATGGACGAATTGCGAGACTATCGTTTTTACGCGGAAGATATGATTCATCCTAATGAGACCGCTATCAATTATATCTGGGAGAAGTTTTCAAGTACTTGGATTTCTGAATCATCTGTATCTACCATGAACAAAGTTGATTCCATTCAAAGAAGATTAAGCCATAAACCTTTCAATTCAAAATCTTCAGCACATCAAAAGTTTCTTCAAAACTTAGATTCTGATATCCAATCTTTACGAAAAGAATTGCCTTTTATCACTTTCTAAAATACGTCAAATGGCGTATTGAATACATTCACTCAATTTTGGAATTTTGAAACATGTTTAAATTCTAAAATCATGAAGAAACAATTTATTTACCTTTTCATTCTTTCAATAACTATTGTTAGTTGTAATGGATACGGGAAGAAGCTCGAATACGACGGGACTGAAGTTTACTATAAAGGGAGCGTTAAAAAAGAAGAAGCTGAAAAACTAGGTCAATTTTTAATCCGTAGTGAATTTACAGACGGAAACCGTAAGTCAGTTCAATTAACAAAAGATGATGAATTAGGACTCTATGCTTTTAGAATGGTCACTAATAAGAAAGCGCAAGAAGATAAATCATACGATGTTATATTTAAGATTCTCTCAATGCAAGTTTCGGATTCTATTTTAAATAAATCTCCTGTTGATTTTCATGTCTGCGATAATACATTTGAAACAGTGAGAATAATTCCTTTCGTAAATAAAACTACAGAATGATTTTTTTTACAGTTCCATTAAAATACGCCATATGGCGTATTTTTTTTACGCTGTTTCTTACGGACTTTTGATAAAAACATAAACTTCATAATTATGAAAACATTTAAATTATTTACCTTATTAATGGCTTTTGCCTTATTGAGCTGTACAGCTAATGACAATGACGATGTTACAGCTTCAAGTTGTAGTACTATCTGTGATTATATATTGGCCTCTGGAGAGACTGCAGGAACTGTACCTACTTCTTTGGATGGGACTTATGAGTTAACTTTTGCAAAAGATTCTCAATCGAGCAATACATACTATACTGATGGAGTAAAAGGAACATTTACTATTTCAAATAACACTCTTACAATAGAAGTAGAAGGAAAAGAATGTATCACCCTTACTAATCCAGTACAAACAAGTCCAAGTGAGAATACTTTTAAAGATACTTGCGGTAGAAATATTGCCTATGCTGTATCTGCTAAAACTGACGGAACACTCAATGAAATCAACGCAATTACTATTAGCAATCGATTTTTAGGTCAGTTTACTGAATAATTAAAGAACTCATAAGGAAATATTGACCTTCTTAAAAACCACAATCTATGATGAACATTATTGTCCCCCAATTTGCTCTTATCTCAAGTGTTTTTATTTTCATTCTATTGATAGCTTTTACTTTTCATTTTATTCAAATGCAGGTACTTAAAAAAGAAGCCACTCAGAAGTTCTTTCATCTTAATGAAGAAATTAAAAGAGAAAAAGAAATGTCAAAAAAAAATCAAAAAGCTTGTCTTGAAATTGTCAATATTGAAAACACTTTACAGCATAAACTTCTTAGAATGAAACTTGAAGTTTTGAATATTGATTTCACTTTAAAAGAAATTTGTAATTTTATTAAAATATAAAAGAACTATCAACCAAACATTTCAACTTTATGTTTTCTAGTAAATTAAACGCTCTACTGTTCTTTCTTTTTATTTCTATTAGCGTTCTAGGTCAAAAACAAATTGATCAAATCAAAGAACAACTTAAGGATACAAAGTTGTCAGATTCAACTAAAATAAAGTTGTATGGAGACCTAGGGTGGTATTATTCTAATATATCAATAGATTCTGCTTTTAAATACAGTAAGGTTGCCCTCAAATTATCTAAAGAGTCAAAAAATCAAAATGGAATAGCACAATCTTATAATGACATTGGAATCATTCATTATAGAATCTCTTCTTTCGATTCATCAATCGTTTATTATAAAAAGGCTCTCGATATTCGATTTCAATTAAAAGATAGTCTTAGAATTGCAGCTATTTACAACAAAATAGGGATTGCTCACAATCAACTTTTTAAGCTAGATTCGGCTATTTACTATACGCTTGAGTCTTTAAAGATTTATGAAGACCTAGGGCTAAAAAAATATGCTGCAGTAAATTATAATAATGTTGCCAATTTGTATAGAGACACTAAACAGTATGAGAAAGCTCTAAAAACACATAAACTAGCTTTAAAAATACGCAATGAAATTAATGATGATGCTGGGAAATTTCAGTCCTATATTGGTCTTGGGAATGTTCATGTTTTTTTAAAACAAAATGACAGTGCAAAAACCTACTATGAGAAGTCAATTGAGTTAGGGAAAAAACTTAATTTAAAAAGAGATCTTTCTACTAGTTATAATAATTTAGGAAATATCTACAAGGAGTACGGAAACTATTCAAAAGCTATTGCTCTTTTTAATAATGCCTACAAAATAAGAAAAGAATTAAATGATAATTATGGATTAGCGAGTACTTCATTAAATCTAGGTGATTTATATATCCGTACAAAACGATATACTTTATCTCAAAAAAAACTACACGAATCTCTTAAGATTGCTAAGGAAACAAAAGCCAAAGAACTTGTTCAAAATATCTATAGAGCTTTTGTTCAATTGAAAGCCTATCAGAGACAACCTGATAGTGTTATTCATTATCAAGAAAGACATCAACTTCTTCAAGAATCTTTATTGAATGATAAAATACTTTCTCAAGTTTCAAATTTTGAAACAAAATATGAGACTGAGAAAAAAGAAAAAGAAATTGTCATTCAAAAGCAAGAATTGCTAGATCAAGAATTGAAGATTAAAAATAGAAATCTCTATATTATTTTAATCTCGGCGGTCTTGCTCATTATTTTAATCATATCAATAGGACTGTATAAAAAACAACAATTTAAAAAACAACAACTCCAAAAAGAACTCGATTTAAAAGATGCGTTGACCAAAATTAAAACACAAAACAAATTGCAAGAACAGCGTTTAGAAATTTCAAGAGATTTACATGATAATATAGGCTCTCAGTTGACCTTTATTATTTCTTCAATAGACAATCTTAAATATGTTTCTAAAGACATTAATGATGCTTTTAAAAACAAACTATCCAGCATTAGCTCTTTTACTTTTGACACGATTCATCAGTTAAGAGATACTATTTGGGCAATGAATAAAAATGAGATCACGATTAACGAATTTCATAGTAGAACCATGTCTTATATTGAAAAAGTAAAGACTGCAAAACCAGATTTAGAATTTGATGTGAAAAATTCTATCTCTTCTGAGATTATTTTCAGTTCAGTGCAAGGAATGAATTTATTTAGAGTACTTCAGGAAGCAATAAACAATGCTATCAAACACTCAGAGGCTACCAAAATAACTATATCTTTTAAAAAAGAAAATGATAGCATCTCTTTTAAGATCAAAGACAACGGAAAAGGTTTTGACAAAGAAAATTTTGTTGCAGGAAATGGAATTTCTAACATAGAAAATAGAATCTCATCAATCAATGGAATTGTTTTTATTGATTCTAAAATGAATGAAGGAACTACCATCTCTATTAAATTAACTGTATGAAACTTAAAATAGCTATTGCAGAAGACAATCATTTTTTAGCGAAAGCAATTAAAGAAAAATTGTCTTTTTTTGAAGATCTCACAATAAAATTTATTGCAAGAAATGGCGCTGAATTGATTGGCAAGTTGGCAGAAGACCACAGAGTTGATGTGATATTAATGGACATACAAATGCCAGAAATGGATGGCATTAAAGCCACTGAATTGGTGAAAAATCAATACCCTCAAATAAAAGTTATCATGCTCACTGTTTATGATGATGATGAATATGTTTTTAACGCAATAAAAGCTGGAGCCAATGGTTATTTACTAAAAGAAATTGAAGCTCAAAAACTACATGATAGTATTCAGGAGGTAATGAATGACGGGGCTCCTATGACACCTAGTATTGCTTTAAAAACACTGAATTTATTGAGGAATCCTGATTTTAAAGTAAATAATCAAGAAGAGTTAGAGGAAATAAAATTATCTAAAAGAGAAACCGAAATTCTTATACAGCTTAGTAAAGGCCTGAATTATCAAGCGATTGCCGAAAATCTTATAATTTCACCTTCAACGGTTAGAAAGCATATTGAAAACACCTATAAGAAGTTGCAAGTGCATAATAAAATGGAAGCCGTTGCAAAAGCACAAAAAAGAAATCTAATCTAATTATAAAAAAAAATTGTACTTTTAAATTTCATTATAAGAGGTAAAAAGGGAAATGATTCAAAAAATTACAATAGGAATAGTAGCAGGAACATTAATTGGAATGTTTATTACTTCTTTTTTCCTCCCTTCAGGCACTCCAATTGTCGAAATTTTCTACACAAAAATTACCGCTTCTTCAATATTAACGGGAATCTTCTGTTCTATTTATGCTTATTTTTCTAAATCTAAATTGCAAGTATTTATGATTTCTATTTTTATAGGAATCATCACATTTTACTTAAAATATTGGATTACTGGTCACAATTTTGATCCTGGAATTATGGGTGCATTTACAGGAGCTCTTTTAGGAGGTACATTTGCGGTAGTAAGAAAATTTACTCATTCTCTTAAAGTCTACAGAAGACTTGAATCTCTTAGAAAACAAGGGTTTAACAACTACAGTTAATTAGCCTATTATCTGATTTACATTTTGCCAAGGCCCACCATTAATAACATCAAGTCCATGATGATTTAGAAAATCGGTTGCACTTTGACTTCTTCCTCCACTTTTACAAACAGCAACTATTTGTTTATTCATAGATTTGATCTCTTCAAGATGATCTGGAATCGTATTTAAAACAATGTGTTTTGCCCCTTCAACATGACCTTCATTCCATTCTTGAATTGTTCTCACGTCTAAAACAACAGCTCCATTGTTTAAATATTTTTGAATCTTTTCTACACTCTCTTTTTGACTAAATACTCCAAATAACCCCATACTATATTCTATTTTTTGTGTAATTATAAAACGCGATAAAATTACGAGTTTCTAATGAGTATATCATTTTCATTATTACTTTTTTAACAAAAATATCTAACTGTGTTATAAAAACAACATAGCAAATCTAAACAAGATATAATTGATATAAATTTGTAACATTTACGGCAAATCGTATACTTATAAGTATACTGTAAATCAAATTGCTATGGGTTCAGGTTTTGCACAATTTATGATTTCGTCCCTCAAAAATAATAAAAGAGGTCGACCGAATGGATTTAAAACATTAAATGATAAAGGGGTTAAATATTCTGGGAAAACTGAACTGTTTTTCGAGAAAAAAACGTCACCTCTAAAATTAAAAAAAATCCGTGAAAGAATTCAAGAAGAAAATAGAATCCGAACACGTAATAGAGCTTTATTTATTGTAATTTTTATAAGTATCTTAATATACTTTATTGGTTTTTACTAAAATAAAAAAGGGCGCAAAAATTGCACCCTTTTTTATGTACTAGTAGAAATGGCAACTATTTAATCAGAGCTTCTCTGATTACTTTGAATGCATCCATCGCTTTTGATCTTTTCGCATAGTCAAGCGCTGTAATTTTGTCTTTACTTGACCTTGTTGATAATTTCGCTCCGCTTTCAATTAACAATGTTGCAATTTCTGACTTGTTGTACTTTGCAGCATACATCAAAGGGGTCATTCCTTTTGATTTTTTGTTTATGTCTGCGCCAGAATCGATTAACTTCTTTACTCCATTATAGTCTCCTTTTTTAACTAAACTACAAAAAGTGTTTGTGTTGTAAACCTCAACAGTTTCAATACTGTTTAATGGTGTCATTGTTTCTGTTGCACTAACTTCTATTGTTGTAATAGCAAAAAGTAAAACAGCTGCTGATAAAATGATTTTTTTCATGATTGATAGGATTTAAAATGTTTATTTGTTTTCTTATAAGACTATGATAAAACAAACATGTTTCACTAAAGAGCATCAATTAACAGGCGTTTAACAGTATCTGCCATAATTAACATAAGTTAATGTTAAGAAGATCATTATATACTCACAATTTTTAACATATTAGTGTTCAGAAAACAAAGCTTTGTATCTTAGCGACTTATTTATTTTTGAAAAATGAACAAGAAAGTCATCTTAATGATCCTTGACGGCTGGGGAATTACCCAAGATCCAAAAGTGTCTGCTATTTATAATGCAAAAACTCCATATATAAATTCTTTGTATGATCAATTTCCTTCTGCAGAATTAAGAACCGATGGAGAACATGTTGGCTTACCTGAAGGTCAGATGGGGAACTCTGAGGTAGGTCATATGAATTTAGGCGCTGGAAGAATTGTCTATCAAAACTTAGCTAAAATTAATATTGCGGTTAGAGAAGGGAACTTATCAAAAGAAAAAGAACTCGTCGATGCTTTTGCTTATGCAAAAGAGAATCATAAAAATGTTCATCTTTTGGGCCTTGTTTCTAATGGAGGTATCCATTCTCATATCAATCATTTAAAAGGGTTTTTAGATGCTGCAAATGATTATGGTTTGAAAGACGTGTACCTACATGCGTTTACTGACGGTAGAGATTGCGATCCAAAATCGGGAAAATATTTCATTAATGACATCCAAGAGCATATGAAAAACTCTACCGGCGAACTAGCAACCATTACAGGTCGATATTATGCCATGGATAGAGATAATCGCTGGGAACGTGTAAAAACAACCTATGATGCTCTGGTGAATGGAATTGGTGAAACTTCTACCAATGCAGAACAAAGCATATTAAATAGCTACGAAAATAAGATTACTGATGAATTCATTCAGCCAGTAATTATGGTAGATGAAAACGGAGCCCCTAAAGCCCAAATTAAAGAAGATGATGTTGTTATTTTCTTCAACTTTAGAACAGATCGAGGGAGGCAGTTAACAGATGTTTTGTCTCAGAATGACAATCATGAATTCAATATGCATAAGATTCCTCTCTATTTTGTAACACTCACAAATTACGATGAGACTTTTAAAGGTATTCATGTGATTTATAATAGTGACAATATTGAGAATACTCTTGGAGAAGTTCTAGAATCAGCAGAAAAAAAACAGATACGAATTGCAGAAACAGAGAAATACCCTCATGTTACCTTCTTCTTTTCTGGAGGACGTGAAAAAGAATTTGAAGGCGAAAAGCGCCTTTTATGCCCTTCTCCAAAAGTAGCTACTTACGATCTTAAACCTGAAATGAGTGCCTATGAAATTAGAGATGCTATTGTTCCAGAATTACAAAAAAGTGAGGTAGATTTTGTCTGTCTTAATTTTGCCAATGGAGACATGGTAGGTCATACAGGAGTTTTTGAAGCCGCTGTAAAAGCTTGTGAAACTGTAGATATCTGTACAAAAGAGGTTGTTGAATGTGGTTTAGAAAACGGATACACAACCATTCTAATTGCTGATCATGGAAATTGTGAAACAATGATCAATCCAGATGGAAGTCCAAATACAGCACATACAACAAATCCAGTCCCTATCATATTAATTGACAAAGACATAAAATCAATAAACAATGGTGTCTTGGGTGACATTGCACCAACAATCTTAGATTTAATGGGCGTTAATCAACCTGCAGAAATGACACAAAAAACACTTTTATAACGATGAAAAAAATCTTCTTTTTAGTTCTATTCTTAGCATCTATTGCCTCAACTTCTAGTCAAACAAAACAAAGTAGAAATCCAAACTTGATTGGACCTATTAATAAATCAGATCTATTAAATCACAAATTCAAAGTTTCGTTTGAACCTAATTACAAAAACTACACACCTGATGAAAAGGTTCTTAAAAAGATAAAAAAGAACTTAAAAGGTGTTACTATTATATCTTTCGTTGGTAGTTGGTGCCATGATAGCAAACGAGTAATTCCAAGGTTCTATAAAACGATGGAAGCTATTGATTTCGATTTAGAGAAAAACTACAAAATGATTGGAATTACCAGAGGGAAGAAAACCCCTGATAATTTGCAAGAAGGCTATGATATCAAACATACTCCTACTCTTATTTTCTATAAAAAAGGAAAAGAAATTGGCCGTTTTGTAGAGCATGCTAGAGAAACCTTAGAAAAAGATATTTTAAAAATTTTACAAGGTAAAAAGTACAAACATTCCTATCAGAAATAAATACCGCTCAAAAGTCATTTAATAGTGTCCATTGATTTTAATTGATAAAAATATTAAATCGATAAAAAATACTATCTTAGGGTGATATTATTTCTTCTAATTTTAAATTAAAAGGAATAATCAACAAACGTGAATGATAATAAAACACTTTCTGAGGTATGAAAAAAATCTTCTTTTTAGTTCTATTTGTAGCATCCTTTGCTACAGTTAATAGTCAAGCAAAACAGGATAGAACCGGAAATTTAATTGGGTATGCTCAAAAATCTGATTTTCTAAAAAACCAATATAAGGGTTGGTTTGAATATCATTATAAAAAATATGATACAGATAAAGAAGTAGTCCAAAAAATTAAAAAGAACTTAAAAGATGTATCTGTTCTATGTTTTATGGGAACTTGGTGTAAAGATAGTAAGCGTGAGGTTCCTCGTTTCTACAAAATAATGGAAGAAGCTCATTTCGATTTCAAAAATAATTTTAAACTGATTGCTTTAAACTGGAGTAAAAAGACCCCTGATAATTTACAAGCTGGACACAATATTTTTAGAGTCCCCACTTTTGTCTTTTACAAAAGAGAGCAGGAAATTGGTCGTATAGTAGAATATCCTAGACAGACCATGGAAAAAGATATTTTAAGAATCTTAGAAAGAAAAACCTACAAACATTCTTACGAGAGATAGATGCTACCTAACAACCATTTAATTATTGCCATAGATTTTGACGGAACCATTGTTGAGGATGCTTATCCAAGAATTGGAAAACCTATGATTTTTGCTTTTGAAACAATAAAAAAGCTTCAAGCAGAAGGACATCGCCTAATTTTATGGACGTATAGGAATGGTAAAAGACTTACCGAGGCTGTAGAATTTTGCAGAGAGAATGGCATCGAATTCTACGCTGTTAATCAGAGTTACCCAGAAGAAATATTAGATGGGAAAATAAGCCGTAAGATTCACGCTGATTTATTTATTGACGACAGAAATGCTGGTGGATTTATTGGTTGGACAGCTGTTTATAAGCTCATCTTTAATTACGAGCCTGAGGTAAAAAAGAAAAAGGGATTCTTCTCCTTTTTCAAGTAGATTTATCCGTTTTCAGTTTTAAAATTAAAAGTATCTTTGCCCTTTTATTTATATTATGATTGTCGTAAAAACCAAAGAGGAAATAGAATTGATGCGCGAAAGTGCTTTGGTTGTATCTAGAACATTAGGAATACTTGCCAAAGAAGTAAAACCTGGTGTAACAACCTTGCATTTAGATAAATTAGCTGAAGAATACATTCGATCTCAAGGTGCTATTCCTGGATTTCTAGGATTGTACGATTTCCCAAACACTTTATGCATGAGCCCTAACGCTCAAGTAGTTCATGGAATTCCAAATGACAAACCTCTGATAGAAGGAGATATTATCTCTATTGATTGCGGAGCTATTAAAAATGGATTTTATGGAGATCATGCCTATACTTTTGCTGTTGGCGAGATTGATAAAGAAACTGAAAAGCTTTTGCAGGTTACCAAAGAGAGTCTTTATGTTGGGATTAAAGAATTAAAAGCTGGAAATCGTGTTGGAGATGTTGGTTTTGCAATACAAAACTACTGTGAAAAACATGGTTATGGCGTTGTTCGTGAACTCGTTGGACACGGTTTAGGAAGAGAAATGCACGAAGATCCTGAAATGCCAAATTACGGGAGACGTGGACGAGGGAAAAAATTTATAGAAGGAATGGTTGTTGCAATTGAGCCAATGATTAACCTTGGAACACATCATATTAATCAATTAAGTGATGGCTGGACAATCTTAACCAAAGACGGTAAACCTAGTGCTCATTTTGAGCATGATGTTGCCATTGTAAACGGAAAACCTGAATTACTATCTACTTTCAAATACGTCTACGAAGCTTTAGGCATTGAAAGTGACGAAGAGAATGAATTTCGAGCTTGAAACTCTTTAAAATCATATTAAACACCATACCCAGGCCGCTTCTTATAAAGCTAAGCTATGTTGCCCGTCCGTTTATTGCTTTTTATTTAAGGGGGAAAAACTACACCGACCCTATAGATGGAAAAAGTTTTCGCAAATTTTTACCTTATGGATACGGAACTCAAAGACCCAATGTCTTATCTCCAAGTACGCTTTCATTAGAGCGTCATCGATTGTTGTGGTTGTACTTAAAAGAGGAAACAAGTTTTTTTGAACACCAAAATGTCATCTCGAGCGGAGTCGAGAGGTCTCCAAACTCAGCTAGTTCCACACTAAGAGTCTTACACATGGCTCCTGAACAATGTTTTTTAAAGCGATTTAAAAAATTGAATCACGAGTATGTTACTGCCGATTTATACTCTCCTATTGCTGATGTAAAAGCAGACATTACTGCTTTACCTTTTGAAGATGATTCTTTCGATGTTATTTTTTGCAATCACGTTTTGGAACACATTCCTGATGATACAAAAGCCATGCAAGAATTGTACAGAGTGCTAAAAAAAGGAGGCATGGGGATCTTCCAAATCCCACAAGACTTATCTAGAGAAACTACTTTCGAAGATGATTCTATTACAGACCCTAAAGAACGAGCTAAAATCTTTGGACAGTATGATCATGTGAGAGTATATGGTAAAGATTATTTTGACAAATTACGTTCTATTGGATTTTCTGTTGAAGAAGTTGATTATACCCAAAAAATCTCACCAGAGCTAGTTGACAAATATCGATTAGCTCAAGGCGAGATTTTACCTGTGGTGTTTAAATCATGATTGTCACTTCGAGTGAAATTCTAAAAGAATTTTGTATCGAGAAGTATCAACTCTTTCTAATTAATTTGTTCTCGATACATTTTGCTAGTATCTCTACTGCGCTCGATAAGGTACAAAATATTCGAACTGATATTAATTTCTATACTCTTGCAACTCACCTTTTTCATTTGCATAGATTAAAATGACTTTAAGCTCAGGTTTTGTTTGTACAAATTCTTTTGTTCTCTCCAATCCCATTGCCATAAAAGCAGTAGCATAGGCGTCTACGTCTGCACAATCTAGTTCTGCAATGACAGAAGCCGATAGTAAGTTACTTTCTGTAGCATATCCTGTTTTTGGATTGATGGTATGTACATACTTATCTCCATTCTCAGCAATTCGGAATTTCCGATAATTTCCAGAACTTGCCATCGATTTATTTGTCAGTTCAAGGAAAGTAAATGCAGATCTACTTCCATCTGTATTAGGATCTTCTAACTGAACTGTCCACTTTTTTCCATCAGGCTTTGAGCCTCTTACACGAATTTCCCCTCCTATCTCTATCAAATAATTTTTAACTTTTTTCGATTCAAGAAAACGACCTATGATATCTACTCCATACCCTTTTCCAATAGAATTAAAGTCAAAATGTGTTTCTGCAAATTGTTTTTTAATCTCGTTGTCTTCAATTTTTACTTTATCAAACCCAACAAACTTCATCAACTCTTTAACTTTTGTTGAATCAATATTATTTAACGAACCACTAGGTCCAAAACCCCAAGCATTGACAAGGTTCCCTACTGTTGGATCAAAATAACCATCAGTTTCTTTGAAAATACGTTCTGATTTTGAAAACACTTCCCTAAAATATTCATCTACTTGTATTCCTTTTTCTCCTTTGTTTATTCTAGAAATATCAGAGAGAGGAACATAGGTAGAAGTTGATTGATTCACCTTGGTAAACAATTGATTGATCTCATATTCAAAATTTGTTTTTACATCATAGTAGATAATGCTATAGGTAGTACCAAAAACATTTCCTCCCAATTTAATGGGATCATTGGTTTGATTCTCTTTTTTACAAGAAATAAAGATAAAAAAGGCAGAAAAAACGACGAGATAGAGTGCTCTTTTCATGAATAAAAAATTACACTGTAAAGATAGGACTTAAAGTTCTCATAAATCGTTCATAAATTATTGTTAATCGGTCTTTTTTTAGGAGCAATCTTTTTAACTTTGCTACAATCTTAATTTAATCATTCAAAAATGAGAAAACTAGTACTATTGTTAGTCTTGGCTATAACGGCAAGTTCTTGTATATCTAAAAAAGAGTTCGCAGCTCTAGAGGCACAGCACCAAAAGACCAAAAATGAATTGTTAGCTGTAAATAATAGCTTGACAAAATGTATGATCGAAAAAGAGAAGTGTGAATCAAATCTTACAAGTTTGAACAGTACGATCGCTGATCTTAAGAACGACAAAAAGAGAACCTTAGAATATGTTGATAACTTGACAGTTTTAACTAAAGGAGCTAGTGATAATATCAAAGAAACTTTGGCTCAATTAAGTAAAAAAGATGCCTACATTAATAGAATAAGAGCAGCTGCTACTAAAAAGGATTCTTTAAACTTAGTTGTTGCTTTCCATTTAAAGAAAGAATTAAAAGATGGTATCGATGATGAAGACATCGAAATCAATGTAGAGAAAACTGTTGTTTTCATTTCTATCTCTGACAAATTATTATTTAAAAGTGGAAGCTATAACATCACTGAAAAAGCATACGATGTTTTACAAAAAGTAGCAACTGTAATTAAAGGACAACCTGAAATGGATGTAATGGTTGAAGGACATACAGATGATACTCCAATCAAAAACGACATTATTCAAGATAACTGGGATTTATCAGCTAAAAGAGCTACAGCAGTAACTCGTATTTTACAATACAAATATGGCGTAAAACCTAACAGATTAATTGCTGCTGGTAGAAGTAGTTATGTACCATTAGCAGAAAACGACACCCCTGCAAACAAATCTAAAAATAGAAGAACTAAGATTATTATCATGCCTAAGATTGGGCAGTTCTTCGATTTATTAGAGCAGAAAGCAGAGTAATTAGAAGTTTATATATATTTCAAAAAGCGCCTTCTCGGGCGCTTTTTTTTATGGAGAATAGTTTCATTTACTTCTAAACTAAGTCCATTTAATTTTCTAAATTTTAAAATAATCTTTAAAATAACTTGCGCAACCGAATGATTGCCCTTATGTTTGCAACCGAATGATTGCTCATTTTTAATATTACTGAAAAAAAACAACATGAGAAGAGATGTATTCCAAGCTATCGCAGATCCTATTAGAAGAGAAATTCTTGAAACGGTATCTACTAAAAATCTTTCTGTAAATGAAGTTGCAAAGCATTTTGATATTAGCAGGCAAGCAGTATCAAAACAATTAAAGATACTTCATGAATGTGGCTTAGTAAGTATTCACAAACAAGGAAGGGAACGATACTATTCAATTGATCCGAAAAGTTTAATTCCTGCATCTCTGTGGATTAATCATTTGCAAAAACAATGGGAAGAGAGGATCGACTCATTAGAGAAATATGTAAATCAACTAAAAAAAGAACGAAATGTTAAATGAAAATGAGTTTTTAAAAAGAACAGTTAAAATTGAAAAAATGCTAGATGCACCAATTGAATTAGTTTGGGACGCATGGACGATTCCTGAACATATTGTAAAATGGTGGAATCCTAAAGGATCCGATACTCATATAGAAAAACATGAATTTGTAGTGGGAGGAAATTGGAAATATACAATGTTAATGCCTGACGGGAGTCCGTTCATTGCTGAAGGAACTTATACTGAAATAATTCATCATAAGTTGATTTCGTCGAAAGCTGATTTTAAACCAATGACTCAGGGAGTAGAAATAAGATCTACATTTAAGTCAATAGGTGAAAAAACTGAATTCACTTTTTATATCATCCACCCTACAGAGGATTACAAATTGCAACAAGAAAGAATGGGCATACAAAATGGCTGGGGTTCTGTTTTTAGTCGATTAGATGAATTTTTAACAACTATAAAATTATAAATTATGAAATCAATGACCTGTAAACAATTAGGTGGTGCTTGTGATACAATATTTCATGCTGAAACATTTGAAGAAATTGCAGAACAAAGCAAACAGCACGGTATGGAAATGTATCAAATAAAAGAACCAGCACATATGGAGGCTATGAGTAAAATACAAGAGTTAATGAAATCTCCAGAATCAATGCAAAAATGGATGATGGATAGAAAGGCAGAATTTGAAGCTTTATAGACCTAAAGTGAAAACTTAAAGAAGGTATGATTTTTCAATCATGCCTTTTTTTGATTGAAAATAAAATACTATTCCAATATCTTAATAAAATCCTCAAAAGCCACATAGTAAGGCTGATCTTTAAACACAGGATTCTCTACACTCTCTGCATTGGCAATTCCTACACCTGCAAACCAAACTTTAGCATTCTGTTTCTTGGCATGCTCTTTAAACGTTTCCATCCATAACACATCATATTCTTCTGGACTCTGAATATTATTGCTTGCTTTGACTAACACAAAAATGGTAGGTTCTCCTTTTTTAAAGAGTACAAATTGAGGATGTCTTTTTAACTGACTGTTGATGGCTTGAAACTCATAGCCCATTTCTTCCAACTTCTTTCCAACAATATTCATTGCAAGGTTGTGGATCTCTTGCTCCGTTAATGCATGCATCTACTTTTTCTTATTGCGGTTGTTGTAATTTTTATCGCCTCGAGTTTTAGGCTTCTTGTACTTCTTTGCAATCTCTCTTCTATAAGAACCTCCTTGATTGGTTTTGCTATTCTTTTCGCTCTTTTCATGAAAAGCAGCTCCTGGCACATATTCTAAAGACGTTCTATTTTTAGAAATCCCTTGGTCTTCTTTGGGTCGTTCATCTTCGGTGAGCTGTTTTGATATTTCAACACCTTCAGGCAATTCCAATACTGGAATGGCATAATTCATTAGAGCTTCTATCTCTTCTTTGTATTCCAATTCTTTGTCTGTCGAAAATAGAATGGTTTGCCCTTCTTTCTCTGCACGACCTGTTCTACCAATTCTGTGCATATAATTTTCGGGAAAATCGGGAGTGTCAAAATTAATAACATGACTTACCTCATCGAAATCCAATCCACGAGCCATCACATCGGTTGCGACTAAAATACGGTTGCTTCCTTCATCAAACTGGCGAATGGAACGAATTCTATAATTCTGCGTTTTATTAGAATGTATCACACAAGATTCTGACCCAAAAGCTTCTTCAACTTCTGTGAACAGCAAATCGGCACTTCTTTTAAAGGCGACAAAAATCAACACTTTACTAAAGGTTTCTTTATCGCGAAGTAAGTGATTCAACAAATTTACTTTCGTATAAAAATTAGGGACATGATAAGAGGTCTGCTGAATATTATCCAACGGAGTACCACTCACTGCAATCGACACTTTTTCTGGGTTCTTAAAAAAATCATTGATCAATTCCTCTACGTCTTGAGTCATAGTTGCAGAAAACATAATGTTTTGCCTTCTAGGAGGCAATAAATCAAAAATGTTTAACAACTGAAAACGAAACCCTAAATCTAGCATCACATCTACCTCATCAATCACCAATTTCTGAATGGATTTCAATTTTAGCACGTTACTCAATGCTAAATCGTACATCCTTCCAGGAGTTGCCACAATAATATCTTGCCCTTGCGCAATGGCTTGCTTCTGCGTATTGATGTTTGTACCACCATAGACTCCTAATACACGTAGATTGATATAGGTTGTCAGTTTCTCAATTTCTTCCACCACTTGCAAAACTAGCTCACGGGTTGGCACTAAGACTAAAACACGCGGTGTATCTTGTTTAGAGAATTTTAAATCTCGAAGAATAGGCATCATATAGGCAAAGGTTTTCCCAGTACCTGTTTGTGCAATTCCCACCACATCTTTTCCAGAACGAACCACAGAAAATGCTTCTTCTTGAATAGGAGTTGGATGGATAAATCCCATCTCTTCAATACTATTTCGGAGTTGATTGGATAAATCTAAATCATCAAAAGTGGTCATGCCAAAAAAATTTCGACAAAGGTAGGCTTTCTAGGATTTAAAAGAAACTAAATAGACATCTTCTAAACATAAAGAAAAGACAATCAAATGATTATTTCTTTTTTTTGTAATTTAACGGCAATCAACTATCCATGAAAAAACTTTTTACACTGCTTTTACTGCTAAGCAGCCTTCACGTATTCTCTCAGGAGAAAAAACTTACTTATAAAGAATACTCTTATACTGAATTCTTTCAACTCATAGAGAATGAGAAAGACACCCTTTTCAAACTCAAAGATGCTATCATAAAATACAATAAAGAAACTGACCAACGATTTAGAGGTAGGTTTTCATTTGAAGGAGATAGTCTTTTTAACAGATCAGAAAAAATTGTTATAGATAAACGTATTGAACTTGACAATGTGCAGTTTCTAGCTAATATGTATAATGGGGCAGACGCAGGCTATAATGATGGAAGTTTAAGATATATACATTTTAAAAAGGATGTTATTTTAAAAGAGGTGAATTCCTTAAATATTTCTAATTGTATTTTTAGTGGTGAGTTTGACTTGGATATCCTGAATTGTGAAAAAGAAAGTCTCGATACTTTCAAATCTGATTACGTAATGATTAGATATTCAACGTTTAATGAATTCTCTATTTTTAAAAATTGTTTTCAAAATCTGGGTAATCAGGGTAATGTGTTAATTTCTAATAACGTTTTCTCTTCCGAAGCGAACAATACAACTTTTTATTTAGGGCTTTATAATACAAGTACTGCCCAAATCAGAAAAAACACCATAAACTCTAAAGGAATTGTTTCTATGTTTTTTGAAAAACAAGGTAATCGTTTTGATATTAACAATAATAACATAACCAGTAGTCAAATTGACTTTTCAGCAAATAAAATTGATGCAGGTGTAAATATAAACGGTAATCAATTTTCATCTTTGGTAAACTTAAACATTGACGAAATTAAATCAAAAGATAAGATTGAGTGGGAGCAATTTAAAAACAAAATTCTCTCCTTTTCTTCCTATTATGAATTCACACAAGGTGAGGCTAATAAAATGATGTGGCAAATAGACACTCTTAAAAGAAAGCAATTAAAAACACGTTATGTAGATTCTGTTCGCTTTTACAAAGCTGATACATATGCAAATGAAATTTCCATTAAAGGGATGTTTTATAATTACTATAAAAGTAATTACAATACCGAAACTGCCAATGAAGTCTATATAGAACTCAAAGATTTTGAAACCAAACGGTTGGAGGCTCTGTATAAAGAAAACTCAACCTTTAAAGGTTTTTTTACTTGGAAAATCAATCAGTTTTTAAAAGTGTTTTCAGCATACGGAACAGAGCCTGCAAGAGCTGTGATTTTTTCTATGTGGGTAATTTTATTGTTTGCGTTTATCTATTTACTGTTCCCTAATTCTTGGGATTCTCATGGTAAAAAACGCTTGATGCACCGATTTGAGTTCTTTCAAAAATACTTACGTAGAAAAGAAGGAATGCATACCATTTATTTAGAGGAGAACAAACAAGAAATTAGCTCTTATGAAAATTTTAAAACCAATTTAGAAAACTCAAAAACAGAACTTCCATCCTTTTTCATCAGTTGGTCTAAGCCCTTATACAATGCTTCTATGTTTAGTTCTAAACTTACAGCTAAACTTTTACAAAACACAGATATTTTAAAAGGCAAGTGGCAAGACTTATCACCCAAACAAAAACGTTGGAAAAACATTCAAATCGGTTTTTTGTTGACTTTAGGTTTGTTTTATGATTTATTTATCAAAGCATTGAACGCTTTAATGTTGTCTATTAACACATTTACCACCTTAGGTTTTGGGGAAATTCCTATAAAAGGATTACCAAGATATTTGGCAATCATTCAAGGATTCATTGGCTGGTTTATGTTGACTATATTCTCTGTTTCACTTATTTCTCAATTGTTAAATTAAAAAGAATGAAAAAGATATTAATCCTATTTGCTTTCTTATTATCTATTAATAGTTTCTCTCAAGAGCTTTCAACTAAATACAAAGAGTATAGTTATGCTCAACTGTTTAAAATGATTGGAAATGAAAAAGACACCATTTTCAAACTCAAAGATGCCATTATCAGGTACAATGTCAAAACGGATTCTGTTTTAACTACTGGTAAGTATTCTTTTATGGAGATAAGTCTTCTAAATCCTAAACAAGAGAAAATAGTAATTGACAAACAGATTGTATTCAACAACGTTCATTTTGGCAGAAAAAAACAAACAATATTAGATCTTGATAATCCTACTACTAGTATGTATTTTGCAGGTTATCTTTTAAACATTCATTTTAAAAAGAAAGTGCATTTTATTAATGTTAAAGGTTTAGAAATATACCATTGCATTTTTGAGGAACGATTCCGTATGAGTAATGATGATATTGTTGGTTTTAATGACCAATTTATTAAAGACAAAAAAATTGATCCCCAAAATACCGTAGGCCATAATATGTTTAAGAAACATCTCACTATTAATGTCCGTGGAAATAAAGAAAAACTTAGATGGGATAGGTTACACTTTTTTAAAAATACCGTTCATACTAACTATTTAGAAAAACTGGGTCTTAAAAATGTATTTAATCAGCTTATTATAAGTGATATAACTGGAAGTATCATATTAAACAATACATTTCTTGGAAATGGATTCACCATGCTTAAATTATCTAAAATAGATAACATCTCTATTACCGACAATACTTTTATGAGTCCTAGATCTAGCATAGATTTAAGTGGAGCGCATGAAAAATTTGTTGTGAAAAACAACACTTTAACAAAAGGGCTTCAGTTGGCAATAAACGATTTAAAAGCATCCGATTTAATTGAATGGAAACAATTTAACGATAAAATTTACTCTGAAAATGCCTTTATAAATTACACAGAATTGTTGCCAGATGAAGAGTATAATAAAATAGATACAGATTCTTTTAGAACATTGTACAGAGAAAAACTTCGTTTTCAAAATTCAGAAATATATGCAGGAGAGGCAGCAATGAGGGGAGTTTTGTATCGCCATTATCGTGATAATTTTGATATGGTTAGCGCCAACAAAGTATATATGAATTTGAAAGACTTTGAGACCATGCACTTAAAATATCAATTTGAAATAGACCCAAGTTTTGATACTTATTTTCAGTGGAAAGTAAATCAGTTTTTAAAAGTTTTTTCTAACTATGGTACAAAACCATCCAAAGCAATTACATTTTCAGTCTACGTAATTTTTGTGTTTGCATTATTCTATTTGTTCTTTCCAAATTCTTGGGACAGGCACGGTAAAAACAGAATCTTAGATCGGTATAGTTTTTTCTTAAAATACATGGACAAAAAAGCCGGAATTCATGAAGTATATTTAGAAGGACAAAAAGAAGAAATATTAGCCTATGATGAGTATAAGAAACTGATTGAAAAATCCGATAAGAAAGTCCCTCGATTTTTTACTGCAACCGTTTTACCTATTTACAAGTGGTCTGTAGCCGGAACACAACTTTCCATGTCATTTTTACGGAAGATAGACATTATGAAAGGTACGTGGAGTGATTTGCCAAAATCGAAACGTATTTGGAAATCAACTTTATTAATTAGCGCATTTTTAATTGCTGTTCTGTATGATGTATTTATAAAAATGCTGAATGCATTAATGCTCTCCATCAACACCTTTACAACCTTAGGATTTGGAGAAATTCCAATTAAAGGATTGCCAAGATATCTTGCTATTGTTCAGGGCTTTATTGGTTGGTTTATGTTAACTATATTCTCTGTATCATTAATCTCACAATTATTAAATTAAGATGAAAAAAATATTTTTCCTTTCTGCATTCTTGTTTTCAATAACAACATTTGCTCAAAAAACTGATTATAAAACATATTCATATACCCAATTTTTTCAGCTTATAGAGAATGAGAAGGACACAATTTTCACATTAAAAAATGCAGTCATTAAATCGGATACAATTACTGATAAAAAATATTTCTACAAAGCAGATTCCTCTAGTTCTAAAACAAAAAATAGATTATATAACACAGATACAATTAACAAAGCAATTTCCTTAAACAATGTTTTCTTTCTTAACTCGGCAGATAATTATGGCATTAACCACATTGTATTTACCAAGGAGGTGTCACTTACAAATGTTAGATTTAGTAATTTTAATTATTGTGTTTTTAAAAAGCCTTTAAAAATAAAAATAGATAAGAATGTCATCGATTTTAATACCGTTTTAGAATTAACTGGATTTCAAGGTTTTTTTAAATTTGAATTTTGTGAATTCCTTAATGGAGTAGATCTTGACGCTAATAAATGGAAAACAGATAAGACAGACGCTATTACTTTTCAAATTATTTTTGGTAACTCTATTTTTTACCCCTATAAAAAATCTACTCGTTTTCCAAACAAGATTTTAAGAATTAGCGTAGTTTCAGCATCACAAGTTTCAATGATTGGGAATACTTTTCTTGGTAAAGGACATATCATTTTTGGCTTTGATGATATAGGTGCGTTATTCTTTAACAACAATAAGATTGAAGATGCATATACCACTTTTTTCCTGAATGCAAAACCAGACAATTACCGTTATGAAATTACAGACAATGAATTTTACAATCCTGTAATTCTAGATTTAGGTGAATATCAAGATAAGATTGTTTTTGGATGGGATCAACTTAAAGGGGGCTTGATCGATGATTTTAGTTTTAGATTAAAGTATACATCTGCCTTTGATGCTAAAAAATCTGGTTTTAACTACAAGGAATTATTTACAGAACCTATAGTTGATAACTATTTAAAAACGTATCGAGTTCAAGACAAAAATGCTTTTAAAAATGAAACTAAATTATTAGGAAAATTCTTTTCGAAGTATAAAGAAGACCACGATACAGAATTCGCCAACAAGGTGTATATAGAAATTAAAGATCTAGAAACCAAACGCCTTGAGTATTTACATCAAGAATCGCCAAGTTTTAAGGGGTATTTTACGTGGAAAGTGAATCAGTTTTTAAAAGTGTTTTCTGCTTACGGAACCGAACCTGCAAGAGCCATCGTATTCTCATTGTATGTAATTCTGATTTTTGCAATGATCTATTTGTTTTTCCCAAACTCGTGGGATTCCCATGGAAAAAACCGCATTATAGACCGGTACAGCTTCTTCTTAAAATATATGAATAAGAAAGCTGGAATTCATGAAGTGTATCTAGACGATCAGAAAGAAGAAATAATGCAGTACGACACCTTTAAAACACTTATTACTACCTCTGGACAAACGGTTCCTAAATTCTTTTCCGCAACTGCTTTGCCTATGTATAAATGGGCAGTTTCTGGAACAAAGGTATCTGCTTGGTTTTTAAAACGAATTGATATTATGAAAGGTACGTGGAGTGATTTGCCTAAGTCCAAACGTATTTGGAAATCGATCTTATTAGTAGGTGCATTTCTTATTGCTATAAGCTATGACGTGTTTATAAAAATGCTAAATGCATTAATGCTCTCCATCAACACCTTTACAACCTTAGGATTTGGAGAAATTCCAATTAAAGGATTGCCAAGATATCTTGCTATTGTTCAAGGTTTTATTGGCTGGTTTATGTTAACTATCTTTAGTGTATCGTTAATATCACAACTATTGAATTAAAAAAACAACATGTCACCTCGAGCGCAGTCGAGAGGTCACAATTATTGAATTAACATGACTCAAACACTTTGCAAAAATTGTAACCAAAGCTTTGAAGGGAATTACTGTAACCATTGTGGTCAACGAAAAATTGGCAACAAGAGGTTGCATATGAAAGAGGTGTTTTTAGATTTCCTAGACAACACTTTTAATTTAGACAAAGGCTTCTTTTTTTCTTTATGGAACCTATTGATCAGGCCTGGTAAAGTAGCACAAGCCTATATAAATGGTCAAAGAAAAGCGTATATAAATCCAACTCGTTTTATGGTCATTGGTTTGGCTTTTCAGACGTTTATAGATTATTGGTTTGAAACCACAGATGTGATTAAAAATGACACCTATTTTCAATTTTCTTTCTTATCGGATGCCATGAATTCTAGTATGGAAATCTGGAATGTAAAACTGGCTGTTGAATACATTTTGCTCTCAAATTTATTCATGATTGCATTTATCCCATTTTTACTTTACTTTGCCTACAAGCCGCTTAAGTACAACTATACAGAGCTACTATCAGCAAGTTTTTATTATATTCCTACCATCCTATTTATCACAATGCCTATTTTGTTTTTTACGAAAGTAGTGATGGGAGTTTATGTGACCAAAGAGGCCATCATTCTACTATTTATGGGATATCTGTTTTGGTCGTTTTTATCCTTATTTAAAAACATGTCCTTTCTAAATCGATTCATTCGATTATTGATTACAATTGGAGTTTTTATGTTGATTAGAATTGCCTTCTTACCTTTTTTATTGAGTTATATCTATCCGTTAACATCATGACTGATTCCTTAAATATCATGTATAATCATTCCCCTCTTGGGAGGGGATTAAAGGGGTGGGTCAGCTCATGAGAAAAATAATCCCATACAACCCCAAACTGGTTACTTATGCAAAAGAACTAAGAAAGAATATGACTTTTGGTGAAATAGCATTATGGAGAGAAATTAAAGGGAAGAAATTAGGTGTTCAATTCAGTAGACAAATACCAATTGATAATTATATTATAGATTTCTATTGTAAAAATTTATTCCTAGCTATAGAGGTAGATGGTTCCATCCATTTTAAGGAAGGCCATGAAGAGAAAGATCAAAGGCGTCAAAAACGATTGGAATCTCTAGGTGTAAAAGTCATAAGGTTCAGTGATACTGATGTAAAAAACAATTTAAACTGGGTTTTGGATGAAATTAGAAGTTGTATTGACAATTTAGAACCCACCCCTAACCCCTCCCAAGAGGGAAAAAACAAATAATTATGATTAAATTCTTCCGTAAAACCCGTCAAAAAATGATAAAAGACAACAAAGTCACTAAGTATTTGTTCTATGCAATTGGTGAAATAGCACTCGTTGTTATTGGGATTTTAATCGCATTGCAAATAAATAACAACAATGAAACAAAAAAAGCACGCGAGTTTGAAGTAAAAATGCTTCATGAAGTACGAAATGAACTAATTAATGATACTATTTATTTTAATGAGATCAAAAAAAGAGCAAAAGCTTCTTTCAATGGTGGTAAAGAAATGCTCCGATTGTATGGTGACAAAGAAACAAATACAGATACAATTATGAAATATGGAAGAATGATGTCTACAACATTCCAGTATATCTATCATAAAGGCGCTTATGAAGCAATAAAATCTACAGGAATAGACAAAATATCGAATGATTCTATCCGGTTTTTGTTAACCGACATGTATGATTTTCGAATGCCAAGAGCTGAAAATTTTATTAAAAAAAATGAATCTGAAGGATTGAGCTCTATGGAAGTAATGAAGTTATTAACGGTTCTTAATGTTAGAAAAACAAAAAATGGGATAACAGTACCTACTTTTACTCCAAAAAAATTGACACAGGGAAATCCGAAACTTTTAGACTTTATAATTTATAAAACCTCTACTAGTGAAAATAATGTTTTTCGTTTGAATAACTTAACAAATGCTTGTGAACGTTTTTTACGCGTTTTAGATCATGAACTAAAAATTGAAGGTGGTTTGGCTACTGACCCTAAAAATGATTGGGAATGAAAATGATTAAATCCTTTAGATTATCAAAACACGATTTTACAAGGCAAAATCAAAGGTCTTGTAGATCTTTGGTAAAGATAGCCGCTTGCGGACAAACTGAATACTTAAATTAGATTATGATTAAATTCTTTAGAAAAATCCGTCAAAAACTCATTCATCAAAATCGAGTTCAAAAGTACTTAGTCTACTGATTAGAAATCAAAATCAATTCTTCTTTCAATTCTTTTTGTGCTGCAGGTCTTACATGCGAAACTTGTGAGTTTTCATCTCTATTTAAAAGACATCCTTTCTAAATTGAATCTTTCAATTCTCTGAAAGTTAATTTTTAATTCTCTTAACATATGTTAATATATTGCTGTAAATCAATTAATTAAATTTATAAAATTCGTTTTTTAACATTTTTTTAACTATTTTCGAAAGACTAACCAAAAGCTCTTTATGAGTTTTCTATAAAATAGAAAACATGTCCGTTGCATTACAATCAAATATAGCTAGTGACCTATTAGCAAACTCAGAATCGCAATTACTCTTAACATACACTCTAGATACTATCTTATTTATTCTAATATCTGTAATTCTCTTTGTAATTATTGCTACTCCTGTAGTTCTTTTCTATTCCTCCATTGACAATTATTACAAATGGAAGAAAAATCAACTGCTAGTAGATGTTGAGTTTTGTTGTGATAAAAGAGTCAATCACCCAACTTATATTTCAAAGGTTTGCGAGCAATATAGGCTTTCAATGTCTCGTTTTATTGCAAACTCATTTGGCTTAATCGCTTGGAATGTTTTCTCTTTACTTTATATCTCTATAGCTTTTGATAGTTTTAAGTTAGGTGTGCTAGATTACTTCGCCTTTCCTTTTGAAGTTCTAGAATCATTCAGTTATGTAAATACAACGGAAGTAATAAGCAGCTACAGTTCTAATTGGATCTATATGCTCATCGTCTTAGGAGCGACAGTACTATTCTTTCAAATTGGCAGAATAATCACACCATTCTTTATCAAAAGAAAACTTGAAGTTGCAAACAGAAAGCTCTCTGTTGCTTAATTTTTGTTAGGGATTAATATCAACTCTTCTTGTGGCTCAATTAAATAGGTCGCCCCATCTTTTGTAATCACGGCCATTTCTTCTACTGAAATTGTTTTTTCTGTCCCATCGGATCGTTTCCAAGCATGGAATCCGTCAAAAGCAAAAGTCATTCCTTCTTTTAATTTCTTTTCGGATGCAGGACGCACATGTGATGCTTGCGAACCACCTAAATTAGGTCCTACATCATGAGCTACATATCCTACTGGATGCCCAGTACTCCATGGTACATATTCCGATTTTGCAGCCGTCATCAATACGCGTTGTGCTCTATCTACATCAATTCCTTTTACGCCTGGCTTCATTGCTGCTAATGCGGCTCTGCTTCCTGCTTTTCCACTTTCCCAATAATACTGAATGTCTTTGGGCGCTTTTGTTTCTCCTTCTTTCAGTACATAAGCAAAACGTTGAATGTCGCTTACCCATCGATCGTAGAGTTTGATACCGAAATCAATTTGAATGACATCGCCAGGCATAATTACTTTGTCGGTTGCATGTGAATGACCGCGGTCTGGACCAGAATTTACATTCGGATTTTGAGAAGGTGCCCAGCCATCTTTTACTCCGTATTCTGCCATTTTCTTTTTGAGGAACCTTGCGATATCAGCATCGGTAGATTTTCCAGGAATCACTTGTTTGTAAGCTTCTACTTGCCAATCGGCGGTGAGCTGTGCCGCTTTTTTTAAGATTTCGACTTCTTCTGGTAATTTAATCGATAACCATTCGTAGACCACTTCTGTTGACGACACCAACTTGTTTGCATCTTTTCCTAACAAAGTTTCTAGGTTTGTTCTTTGTGTGTAGGTCAATCCGTCCGCGGTTGAATTGGTCTTTGAAGAGTTGATTGCTATTTGTTGAAAGTTTTGTTTTTTGATAAAATCGACTGCCATCTTTACAGCAGAGGTTCCTCTTTCTACACTCACAACCTTGTCATGAATATCCAATTCATCCAATGCAGTTGATTCTCCTGAAGGAGAAAAGACCATCGAATGAAATCCTTGACTATCATTATAAAACAAAAAAGCTGCTGTGCCTCCTGCATTCTCACCTCCAATATGATCAGCTAAAGGATCGTTGTTGTTTTCCCTGCAAATGGTTAACCATGCATCTACTTTGGCAGCTTCTAATGCTTTTGGGAGCAACTGATTGATACGCTTTTTGCGAATTTCAGGCCAAGGGTTTCCCCATAATTCTACTGTGAAAATTTTTCCCTCTTCAACAGGTTTTGTACAACTGGTAATAAAAAGGGCTAAAAAAAGAAGTACTAATGGTTTTGTTGGTTTCATTTTGAAGTCTATAAAAGTAATCAGGTGGAAGATACCAATTAATCTTTAAAACGTATAAACTTCGCACTATTGAAATAGTATCCAGGCACTTCGATATAGGCATCCAATTCTAATTCGTACCAAGGGTTCATTTTAGAATCATTCGGATTTTTAAGCATATGAACACTTTGCGCTGGTGTGTTTCCTTGTGCTAAAATGAATCGTTTTTCTCCCGCTTCATTTTTCACCTCATCTACAATCATAATAATATGCCCCGGAGTTCCAGGGTAGACCAACATGTCTCCTACCTGTAAGTTTTTAGCTGTAATCACTTTTGGTAACTCATTGTACAATGATAAGGTTCCTGAATAGGTGTAAATCAGATTGAGGTATCGATAAAAATTTGTCTTTGAAAAATCTTTATTGGCAGTTTTATGAAACGTCACTTTACTTCCTTTTACTTTCGGTCGGTAACCTTCAGCATACTTTTCCCAAGAACAATAATGCCCGCTGGTAAATTCGAATCCTATTTTGTTTTGCTCACTCTTTTTCCAGAGATATTCAGAACGCAAACGAATCAAAGCATCGGCACATTGCTGGAGTCCGTTTTTTGGAACAGAAAGATCGAACACTCCAATATGTCCAGATTGATAGAAATATTCAGATCCATCGTAATTAATCACCTTAGCTCCAAATGGTTTTAATCGATAATTCTGAATGAATTCTTGGAAGCTTCCTTTCGGATAGTGAACTCTTGTATAGTTCTCTGGAGTCTTGACTCTGGCGGAAACAGAGTCTCCTTTTTTGATAATTAAACTGGGTTCTACAAACACGGTTTTGATTGCCGTTATAGCGGGTTGAGCTTCTTTAATTTGAGAAACAACAATGACAACAACAGAAAAAATTAAGAAGATGAGGATTTTCTTTTTCATAGTATTTGAACGAAAAAGGAAAATGAATATTGTAAATTAAGGTGTCACTTCGAGCGTGTCCCACTGAGCCTGTCGAAGTGCAGTCGAGAAATCTATTCTTGAGATTCCTCCACTTTGGTCGGAATGACAGACAAGATCTCCTTCATCTTGTTTTGATACACCTCAAAATCTTTCAAATTGTGGTGTGTTCCATTTAGAATGGACACAAACTCTTTCTGCTTTGAAGTAACCAATTGAAATAGCTCTTCCGATTCCTCAAAAGAAGTGGTTTTATCAGTATCACCATGAAAAAAGGTAATGGGCGACTTTACATTTGGAATGTCTTGATCTGTTCTAAATTGGTACTTAATGATAAAAGTAGGTGCTAGTTTTGAGTAAAATCGTACGCCTTTTTTCATATTGTAAAACGGGGCTTCTAAGACCAAATGTTTTGGATTGTTTTGTGTGGCAACTCGTGTAGCAAAAGTACAGCCTAAAGAACGTCCGTAAACCACAATTTCATCTTCCCGAAACTGTTGTTTCACATAGTCGTACGCTAATAAACCGTCTTTGTACATTTCTTTCTCGTCATAACTTCCAGTACTTTTTCCATAGTTTCTGTAATCCATCACAAAGACATCATATTGGTACGTTTCTAGATAAGAAACCAAGTTTCCCCAGCGACTTAAATTCCCTTTGTTTCCATGAAAAAAAAGGATGATTCCTTTGGGCTCTTTTACTTTAAAATGCAAGGCATTAATAGTTTCTCCATCTTCCGTTTTTAAGTTAACTTCCTCAAATTCTTGAGCAAACGAAAACGCAAAGTCTTTGTCTAGTTTTTCTGTTGGAAAAATAATTTTCTCTTGAAACATATACAGCAATATAAGCAACACACAACTAACAATAATCAGTATAGCTGTAACTCTTTTAATCATTTTTTTTTCTTTTTTGTTCTCACAAAATCGATGCTCGTTTTTTCTCTATCGAGCTCTACTATTTTCTTGGAATTTAAAATTTCACCCAAAGCTCTGTGATAGCTTTCGAAATTGTGTAAGTCTTTATGTCCACCTCCAATAATCGGATAGAGTTTAGTCGCATCTGGTTTTAATTTTGATAAACGTAAACTAGATTTAAAACGAATGACTTTATCGTTTGTCCCATGAATAAGATTAATAGGACAGTCTACATATTTAATCCACTTATAGGTGGGCATCTGATAGCGCATCACCAACCCCAAAGGAACGAGTGGCAAGTATCGTTTTACATTTTTAGACATGCTAAAATACGGACAGGCTAAGACCAATGCTTTCGGATTGTTCATGGAAGCAACCTTGGTTGCCAACCCTGTTCCTAAAGAACGTCCGTACACAATAATATGTTCTTCTTTTACTTTCTCTTTTAAGCGATCATAAACGTACAGAGCATCTTTTTTCATGCTATCTTGACTCATTTTACCCGTACTCTTTCCAAAGCCTCGGTAATCGATCATAATCACATCATAACCATGCAAAGTAAAATCGACTGCAAACTTTCCCCATCCTTTAATGCTTTTGGAATTTCCTTTTAAATAATAGACCAATCCTTTGGGTTTCTCTGTCTTAAAATGCAATCCGTTGATGATCACTCCATCTTGTAACTCAAGGTTATATTCATCTACTTGTTGGTTTTCATATTGAAATTGAAAGTCTTTCGGTAGTTTTTCAGGATGAAACAGCACTCGCTCTTGAAAGAAGTAGATAAGGATACTTATAACGGCAACAACAATAAGAAGAATGAGTAAATAGGATGTCCAGCCCATATAGTTGGTTTGTTAAAACGAATCTACTGATTTTTAGACCTTGAAACAAGTTCAGTGTAATATAAAAAATTTGTAACTTTAGCCAAGTCAGGCTTTTGTAACATTTTCCCCATTTGTTATACTCAAAGTTTCACTAACCGAACTATACTTATGATAAAATTCTACTCTGTCAGTTCGAGTGTTTTGCTCTGCAAAATGTATCGAGAACTGATTCATTATGCTAGATATCGAAACTTTTCGATACTATTTCAACAAGTTGAAATCACTCGAAGTGACAAATCCGTTACCCCATGATAAAATTCTTTAGGCGAATCCGCCAAAAATTGGTTGTTGAAAACCGTGCTTCTAAATACCTACTCTATGCGATTGGTGAGATTGCATTAGTAATGATAGGGATTCTATTAGCACTTCAGGTAAATAGTTATTATCAGTACAAACAAGACAGGAATCTTGAGCACAGCTTATTAATAGAACTTCAAAACAATATTAAAAGGGACAGTATTGGAATAGGGCATGATGTAACAAAATTTGAAAAAATTAAGAAGAATGCCATATATCTAGACAGTATTTTACAAAATAAATTGCCTTATGAACCTAAAATTGATAGCGCTTTTGCTATTGTTTCAACATTTAGCATTGCTGAATCTAACTATGTTCCTTATGATAAAATCAAAAGTTTAAAGAATGGAATCATGCAAAATGATTCTTTATTCAACTCTTTATCAAATTATTATAACTTCTCAAAACAACAAGCAGATGTAGATAGATATTTTGAGATCGCTGCCTATTTCCGAAAGGACATCTATCCAAAGTATTTTAAAGGCTATCGATATGGAAGGATTGCAATAATTTCTGATTATCAAAAAATCTTACATAGTGATGAAGTTAAGATCGCTTTAGATTATTGTTTGAATGATGCGTTTTTTTATTTACGTGCCTCTAAACACAGAGTAGAACATTCGGCAGAACTCCTTCAAGATATTACTGAAGAATTAAAACGTTTTGAATAATGATAAAATTTTTTAGACACATTCGTAAAAACCTACTCATGAAAAGTAAAACAGGAGTTTATCTAAAATATGCCATCGGAGAAATTGCTTTAGTGATGATAGGAATCCTTTTGGCATTGCAAGTCAATAATTGGAATCAAAGTCGGTTGAATCACAATTTAGAAGAGACGTATTTCTTGAGATTAATTGAAGATTTACAAGAAGATAAAGCCATCATGCAGGCCACTTTAAATTATTCTAACCAAGTAATGGAGCACGCTAAAAAAGCCGTTCTATTTTTAGAGGAAGATTTTGAAACAAACAAAGACTATGTGAACATTCTAATAAACTTATATCAAGCGAGTCAAATTCAATATCCTGCTGCTGTTAAATCTACCTATCAAGAATTATTATCTTCTGGCCATATAAACATTATTCAAGACATTAATTTAAGAACCTCTTTGATTCGATATTATGAATACAATTGGACCAACTCTAGCATATTGGATCTTCCAAGTCTTTATAGAGGAAATTTAAGAAGTAAAATGCCTGATCTTATTCAAAATAAAATAAGAGAAGAGTGTGATGATGTGTATATTAAAATACGAGATACATATGAAGTTTCACTTCCTAAAAAGTGTAGTATTGACCTTCCCTTAGAAAAGGCTTATCAAACTGCAATTGCTTTACAAAAAGATCAAAGTTTGAAAAAGGATTTACGAGTTTTGATTGGAAATTTGGAAGCTAAAATAAATTACCTGAACTCTCTAAAAAGACAACTGAATGAGTTGATTGTTAAAATAAAACCAATTCATAATGATTAAATTCTTCAGAAAAATCCGTCAAAATATGATTCAACAAAATAAAGTTCGCAAATATATTTTATATGCCATTGGTGAAATCATTTTGGTTGTGATTGGTATTTTGATTGCATTGCAAATTAACACTTGGAATCAAGAATATATATCTAATAAGGATGAAAAAGCAATCTTAGCAAATTTAAATCAGGAATTTCAACAAAATAGAATCGCTTTAGTTAAAGCAAAGGAATACAATAAAAAGGCATATAAAGCCGGGTTAAAAATTATGAAACTAATAGGTGAAAGCAAGAACGTTTTACGAAAAATAAATATAGATAGCCTAATATACAGTGCTGTTGAGTTTCAAGCTTTTCGTCCTTCTGAAAACGCTTTTTTTAACCTGATGCAATCTGGTCGACTCCAGCAATTAAAAAATGAATCTTTAAAAGATTTTTTGTATAAATGGTCTAGAAATCTTAAGTCTGCTGAAGACAATTATAATGATTACGATAACAAGATAGAAAATGAACTAATCCCTTATTTAACAAATAATTATTTATTGAAAGATGTTGATTTCTATGGACAATTACAATGGAAAACGAAATCGAAATTAAAAGTAGATAAATACTTGATCTTTCAGGATTTTAAATTTGAAAATTTAATTGACGACACATTATATAGACTGTTTACTTACAATAAAAACATTCATGAATTAGAATCAATTATTAACTCTATTATAAAAGAAAGTAGTGCTAATGATTAAATTCTTTAGACATATACGCAAATCACTTCTTATGGAAAATAAGACTTCAAAATACTTTAAATACGCCATTGGTGAAATTGTACTGGTGGTGATTGGGATTTTGATAGCATTACAAATTAACAATGCAAATGATACTAGAAAAGAAAAAAAAGTACTCCATCAATATCTAGCTAAAATCAGCAACAATTTAGATAAGGATATTAAAAACTTAAAGGATATTAGAGAACGTAGATTAACAGTAATCAAAGATTGTCAAACAGCAGTTAAAAATTTCCATGAAAATAAATTTAATCTTGGCGCAAATATGAAAGCCGCTCAAGTTTTTGTCGATTTTTATTTTGTTCCTATTCAAAGTGGTTATGAAGCATTAAAAAACTCTTCTTATCTCGGGGAAATCAATGGAACTGAAGTTGACAGTTTCCTCGACAGTTATCATCTTATTTTAAATAAAATTTTGGATGAAGAGAGTAGTTACCTGACATATATTGAGAATATGGAAGTACTATGGACTTCAAGTTTTGACATGTCGGAATTGTTGAAAGTGTACCAAAAAGATATTGAAAATATTCGCTTACAAGATTTTGACATGAACTTACAAAAAAAATTGATTGCTATGTTTGAGCATGAATCTTTTCGATCAACAGTCACCCGAGGTTCTTTTCAAACGAATATGCTAACATTTTATGATGAATTAATAGATGTAGGCAACAAAGTAATTCAAGAAATAGAAATCTACACCAATGATTAAATTTTTTAGACATATTCGTAAATCTCTTCTTATGAAAAAAAACCCAGAACAGTCTAGTCGGGCTGGTCAAAAAGGAAAGTATCTTAAATACGCAATCGGTGAAATTGTACTGGTTGTGATTGGGATTTTAATTGCATTACAAGTTAGTAACTGGAATACCAATAGACTTGCTTCTAAAGAAGAACAAAAGACAATTCAAAGTATCCATGCAGAATTTATAAAGAACCAGCAAGTTTTAAATAAATCTATTACTAATACTAAAAATAGTATTCAGACTGGAAGATACCTTATGAATCTAATTAATACTGATCTAGAATACTTAAAAACTCAAAATACTGATAGTCTTATATTCGAGATTTTTGAAAGCGGTGATCTAAATGTCACAGAAAATTCTATTCTAGAATTATTACAGTCTGGCAAGTTGGGAAATCTAAAAAACGATCGACTTAAATCTTTAATTTTTGATTGGACTCAGAAAAAAAATAAAGCTGAATCTGGAAAAAATAATGTGGCTGAAAAATCGACCTTTTTGGTTAATTATTTAATGAAAAGATATCCACTAAAAAACATCGATGCTTACGGGATCTTAAAATGGAAAAACTCTTCACGACTTAAGGTAAACAAGCATCAAATTTTTAATGATTTAGAATTTGAAAATATTATAGACGATTATTTATACAACTTAGTAAATTATAATATCCGTGTAAAAGAACTCCAAGAAACTGTAATTAGTATCATTAAAAACTCAAAAGCTAATGATTAAATTTTTCAGACATATCCGTAAAGCTATGATTAAAGAAAATAAGGCTAGCAAATACATCCTCTATGCTATTGGAGAAATTGTATTGGTAGTCATTGGGATTTTAATTGCACTGCAATTGAATACCTTAAAGGAGAACAAACAAAACAAAAAAATTGAGCGAGACTATTTGAATGGCATCGTTACCAATTTAGAACAAGATATTCTTGAATTATCCAGTTTATTAAAAAGAGATACCATCACCTTTAAGGCCTATACAAATATCTTAATGCCTTTTAAGGACCCTACGATAAAAGTGTATACTCCTCAATTTATTGGAATAACTATTGCACAATCGCAATTCACACATCAATTTGATGGTAACAGTATTGTCTTTGAAGACATGAAATCTTCAGGGAAGATTAACAATATAGAATCAGATGAGCTTCGGTTTGCGCTACTTGAATATTATAACGACAGCGAAAATTTTGCAGATGTCCATAATAAAAACAATACCATTATCAATAAATTAAAAGACGAAGCTTTTACCGATAACATAGACCTAAATTCTCTCATAGAAGGTTTTATTTTTAAAGGGGATTGGAGCGCTCAACTGGATGGTTTAGACCTTTCTTTTTTTATGAAAGACAAAAAAGACGTCGCAGTAAAACGATTCGCAAACAGAGTTTCATTAATGAAAGGCCTCTTAAGGGTTAATCATTTGAATAATGATTTTCTAATAGGACGTTCCAAAAAGCTAAAAACACTTATTATAGATTATTTAAACGGCAAACAAATAGATCATACCACTAAACTTCCAAAAGAAGTCTTAACTGCTATCATAGAGGGGGATATTACTGCTTTAGATAAAATAGTCACTGAAGGCTCACTAAACACCTGTTTTGATATTGAAGAACAGTATGCTGTTAATTATTTAGCACTGAGTATTGAGAATAATTCGTTTACTTCGTTGCAATACTTTGTAGAAAAAGGTGCCGATATTGAGTTGGCCTGTTTTGATAAAACATCACTCATGTATGCTGTAAAATATGGTCGTTTTGAAATGGTAAAATACTTGTTAGCAAAAGGGGCTGATATTAACAAAGTGTCTGTTGAAGGAAAAACTGCTTTCGATTATGCTATAAAATATAAACATCCAGAAATTGAGACGTTTTTAAAAGCTTATGGAAAATAAATTATGATTAAATTTTTTAGACATATCCGCCAAAACCTACTTATGGAAAATAAAACAAATAGATATTTTAAATATGCCATTGGAGAAATTGCTTTGGTAGTTATTGGTATTTTATTAGCACTACAGATTAACAATTGGAACGAAAATAGAATCCTCTCCAACAAATTAAACCATTACTATGTAAACCTTGAGAAGGCTTTACGGCCTGAATTAAACTATGCAAAGCAGTTTATAGCAATTGTAGACACCCTTGCTCTTAAAAACAAACGAAGCTTAGACTTGTTGGCGCTAAATAATAAAGATTCTTTACCAAAACTCAAAGAAACCTTAGGAGCTTTAGGAACAAGCTATTCTGCTGATTTTCATATCCCTGTACTACAAGAATTTTTAGCCCAAGATTATTTAACTAAAATTAAGAATGATTCTCTTAAAATCTACATGAATGCTTTTATTTATGTATATAAAGATTCTAAAACTATGGATGATTATAATGATGAACAGTACCGTGTAACGATAGAACCTTATTTTAACAAGCATATTAACTATGCTTTGGTTGCTGAAGAACGTCATCGACAAGGTTTAGTGCTAGGTGGCCCATCAATTGATTATAACAGTTTTGCAAACAATCTTGAACTTTGGAATATCATTACGTTTAAATTAGAAACGCTTAACTCGCAATTGAGAGTTTTGAAACAATACACTAAAATTTTAGAAGGACTGCAAAGGCAGCTTAAAAAAGAACTTGAATAAGGATATTAAGTTCTTGAAAAAACCGATACTTGTAACAAAATAAAAAAACTCCTGTCTCTATAGAAGAAAGTAACCTATTTAATTGTTCATATGATAAAAGCACTAACTCATGGTAAATCTTCTTAGAAAAAATAGAAAGAAACTTCTTTCTGAAAATTCAGAAACAAAGCCATACCGTAAATTTTCAAGATATTTAGCTTACGGAACTGGAGAGATTATTCTCGTTGTTATTGGAATCTTAATTGCTTTACAAATTAACACGTGGAGTACTCAACAACAAGAACATAACCAACAAGTAAACATCTTACACCGTTTATCCGCAGATCTAAGTAAAGACATCAACAATCTGAAAACTAAAACCGAATGGATAAAAAAACGTCTTTCCGTTATTGATACTATTGCTAAAATACTTGAGAATCCTGCAAAGGCAGATAAAAAAAGGTTTATGGCATTGCAAGACAATTTAATGATTGACAATTACTTTGTTCCTAGCAGAGGTACGTATGACGAAGGAATATCTTCAGGAAGGCTAACCTACATTAAAAATGATAGTTTACGTGAACAAATTTTCAACTATTATCGAACAATTTCTAATAATAGAGATAATGACAATGTCCAATATAAGGTAACCAATGAATTAATTTTACCACTTTTTGTAGAAGAAATTGGCGCAACTAAATCAATCGCTAAAAGTTATCTAAAAGCAGACAATCAATTGCCTGAATTAGATTTAAACCGATTGGCTAAAAGCAAAAAATATTATCAACTTTTGTTATACACTAAAGGAGAAGCGTATCAGATTCAAGATTGGGATATATATATAAAGGCAGCCCTAGATTTAAAACAGCATATAGAAGCTACTCTTAGTTCTTTTTAGAAAGAATAATAATCAAAAAAGTCAGCACAATGTGCTGACTTTATAATTTATCTGTAAAAACTCTTTACTTCATCTTTCCATTAATGAGACCAATTACTGCTCCCATAATTGCCGTCATTATAATGCCAATAACTACATCGGTAGCCATGTTTTGATAATTTGGCTCTAATACAGATGAATTCATAAAGAAATTCATAGAAACAGAGTACAATAAGCCAAATACAGCTCCAACTTTTAACCCTTCCATAGCGCTAACTATAGATGCTACTACAGTATAAATATAAGCTAGAAGAAATCCAAAGACTAGACATCCAAGAGCAATAAATAGGATATTATCTTCCCCTTCTTTAGGATACAAATCTGGAAATAACATTCCATAAAAAAGCCAGCCTAAAAGGAAATCTACGATTCCAGCAACTAGACCAGAAACTAAAAAATTCTTTGTGTTCATAATGATTTGAAATTTAGTTAGTAATACCTAAATGTATAAAAAATTATTTAACTTACCTCTATTAACAAGAAAACCAGTGCTTTAGCACTGGTTTTCTTGTCTTTTATTGATGAGATACTGAAACTAGTTCAGCATTATACTATCCTCCGAAATCGTCAAACCTGATACTTTCATCTGGAATTCCGAAATCTTCTCCCATTTTCTGAACAGCATTGTTCATCAATGGAGGTCCACAAAAATACAATTCGATATCTTCTGGAGAATCATGGTGATTCAAATAGTTTTCAATCACACAGTTGTGAATGAATCCTACAAAACCATCTCCTTCTCCATCATTAATATCTTTCTTTACTTTCCAATTATCTCCTTCTAACGGATCTGACAAAGCAATATAAAACTTAAAGTTTGGGAAATCTTTTTCTAAAGCTCTAAAGTGTTCTATATAAAACAATTCTGCTTTAGAACGTCCTCCATACCAATACGTTACTTTTCTACCTGTTTTGATGGTTCTGAATAATTCGTACAAGTGAGAACGCATAGGTGCCATTCCGGCTCCACCACCAACATACAGCATTTCAGCTTCAGATTCGTTGATAAAGAACTCTCCGTAAGGACCTGAAATTACACATTTATCGCCTTTCTTTAAATTGAAAATATACGATGAAGCGATTCCTGGATTTACATCCATCCAGCCACCTTTGGCTCTATCAAATGGTGGAGTTGCAATACGCACATTCAACATAATTTCTCTTCCTTCAGCAGGATAAGAAGCCATTGAATATGCTCTTTCTACAACCTCATTATTTTTCATTACCAGAGGTCTCAACTTAAACTTGTCCCATTCTGCTTCAAACTTATCTGGTGTTTCATGCTCTTCTGGATGTGCAGTAATGTCCATCTCTGAAAAGTTAACTTCACAAGGAGGTATTTCAATTTGAATATATCCACCTGCTCTGTAACCCATATCTTGAGGGATCTCTACTACAAATTCTTTAATAAAAGATGCTACGTTATAATTACGTACAACAACTGCATCCCACTTTTTTATTCCAAAAATCTCTTCTGGAATAGAAATGTCCATGTCTTGTTTTACTTTTACCTGACAGGCTAAACGGATTCCTTCTTTTAATTCTTTACGTGTAAAGTGAGGTGTTTCTGTTGGCAAAGCTTCACCTCCACCAGAGTTTATGTGACACTCACATTGAACACAAGAACCACCACCACCACATGCCGATGGTAAAAATATTTTCTCATTTCCTAAAGTTGTTAAAAGTGTACTTCCTGAAGCTACTTCTACTTTCTTCTCTCCGTTGATGGTAATCGTTACCGGTCCGGATGGAGATAATTTTTGCTTTACAAATAATAGTAATGCCACCAAAAGCAATGTAATCAGTAAAAAAGCTGCTACGGTTGCTATAATAGTTCCTGTTGTGCTTGCTGCTAATGTTATCATCTTACTATTCTTTTTCTTTTGTGATTTCTGCTATTTTCTCCTCATCCTTCTTCGCATCTTCATCCTTCACTTCTTCTTTGACAGGTTCAGACTTCTCGACTACGCTCGAAGTGACAACTTCTGTTTTTTCTTCTTTTCCTTCATCATCACCACCTGTTAACATTCCTCCAAAGCTCATAAACCCAATGGCCATTAAGCCTGTAATGATAAATGTAATTCCTAAACCTCTTAATGCTGGAGGCACATTTGAATATCTGATTTTCTCACGGATAGCGGCAATTGCTAAAATAGCTAAGAACCATCCGATTCCAGAACCAACTCCGTAAGTTAATGCCAACCCTAAACTTGGAATCTCACGAGATTGCATAAATAACGACCCTCCTAAGATGGCACAGTTTACTGCAATTAGCGGTAAGAAAATTCCTAATGAATTGTATAATGAAGGTGAAAATTTCTCTACAATAATTTCTACCAATTGTACCATGGTTGCAATGGTTGCAATAAACATGATAAAGGATAAGAAACTTAAATCGTACTCAGCATATTCTGGCCCTAACCAAACCAATGCTCCTTCTTGTAAAATATAGGTATCTAACAACCAGTTTAAAGGCACTGTTACTGCTAATACAAAGATTACAGCAGCTCCTAGTCCAACAGCAGTAGCTACTTTTTTAGATACAGCAAGGTAAGAACACATTCCTAAGAATGTAGCAAAGACCATGTTGTCTATAAATATCGATTTGAAAAATAATTCTACGTGTTCCATGATTTATTTTTTCTAATGTTCTTCAATTAATGCTTTGTTCTTACTACGTTGTACCCAGATAATGATTCCAACTACAATCAACGCCATTGGCGATAACAACATAAATCCGTTGTTTTCATATCCAAGTCCATAAAGTCCTGTTGGCCCAGTTTCTGGTGACCCAATTGGATCTCCTAATACTGGAAAACCTAATAAGGTTCCAGAACCTAATAGTTCTCTAAAGAATCCAACAATGATTAAAATCACCGCGTACCCTAAAGAATTTCCAATTCCGTCTAAGAATGATTTCCATGGTCCGTTTCCTAAAGCAAAGGCTTCAAAACGTCCCATGATAATACAGTTGGTAATAATCAACCCAACAAATACAGAAAGTGTTTTACTCAATTCATAAGCAAAAGCTTTCAGTACTAAATCTACAATAATTACCAAAGTTGCAACAACAATTAGTTGAACGATGATTCTAATTTTTGATGGAATGATATTTCTCATTAATGAGATCACTACGTTTCCTAAGCCTAAAACGAACAATACCGAAATAGACATTACGATTGATGCTTTTAACTCAGCTGTAATTGCCAATGCAGAACAGATACCTAATACCTGAATGGTAATTGGATTGTTATCCGCTAATGGGTCTGTGATTAATTTTGCGTCTTTTTTTGATAAAAGTCCCATATTAATTCGTTTTTAAAGTTTTAAAATAAGGTACATACAATTTCAAATCAGATTTGATCATCGCGGAAACTCCATCACCTGTAATGGTAGCTCCAGCAATTGCATCAACCTCATGATCTTCTTTATCACTATTGATTGCATCATTGTTCCCTTTGGCTACTCTAATTCCTTTAAAGTTCCCGTTGGCATCTAATAAATGCTCTCCAATAAAATCATCCATAAAGTAACGTTGTTTGATGTTTGCTCCCAAACCAGGAGTTTCTCCTTTGTGATCGAAATAAGCACCTTGGACCACCATGTTTTCATCCATAGCTACATATCCCCAAATTGCATCCCAAAGACCTTTTCCTCTAATAGGTGCTACATAGAATTTTTTCCCATCTTTCTCACCAACGAATAATGGAAGTCTTCTAACACCACCATCTTTAGCTTTCGTTTTTTCTTTCTTTACATCAATCAAATATGCATTCTCATCTTCAGTAATATTATCACCTTCAATAACTAATTGTTTGGTGATGTATTTAGAAAACTCTCCTCCAACTTTATCTGTAGAGATAAAAGTGGCGCTGTTTCCTTCATTGTCATTCACACCCATTGCATATAGGATGTTTTGTTGCTTTTCAATACGTTTATTCTCGTCAATATTTGGTTTTAAAGACGATGCTAAAAAAGCTAACAAAGAACCAACAACCAACACCATCACTACGGCGAAAATCATTGTATAACTATTACTATCTGTTTTCTTAGACATAATTAGGCAGTTTTAGCTTTTAAACGTTTCTTTCTTCTCTTCACATTTCCTTGCACCACATAATGGTCAATCGTTGGAGCAAAGACATTCATCAATAGAATGGCTAAGAATACTCCTTCTGGATATGCTGGATTGAATACACGAATCATAATCGATATAAATCCGATTAAGAATCCGTAAATCCATTTTCCTCTATTTGTTTGTGATGCAGTTACTGGATCGGTAGCCATATATACAGCTCCAAAAGCCAGACCTCCAATGAGTAAGTGTTCCCACCA